>OHOA01000318.1_pt1 | contig 26247 bp, 30 predicted proteins | sample 1569681 | NCBI WGS metagenome assembly OHOA01 (sample SAMEA3879609, study PRJEB24766) | human gut metagenome | biome: human-associated habitat; feature: feces | place: USA | collected 1985/1987 | reverse complement strand
TCCGATTCAGGAAACGGACACAGGCATGTTCCAAAGAGCCTATTATCTGTCCGGCTCTTATGGGCTGTGGAAGCCTGTGCTTACTGTTGGGCTGGGAGCGGTCGGCGGCTTTCTCTATTACTTCGTAGTAAAAGCGCTGAATTCGGACATTGATACAAAGTACAGAAAAACAAAGATCATTCAGTATCTGTGCGGAATTTTCACCGTTGCGGTGGCGCTGACTATCCACACTTGGGTGGCTACCATGGCGTGGTTCACCACCTATCTGGGCCCGCGCATCGGAGAAGAAGCTGCCATCACAGCGGTCACAGCCTATCAGGATGACATGCTCCCCGCAATCCTCCCCATGTATGTTCCGATGCTATTGGTTTTCGGCATCCATTTCGTGATGCTGCTTGCCGGTAAAACCCGGTATCCCAGATGGATACTCGCTTTCCATCCGGTCACATGGAACATTCTGCTGGTTGCTGTTCCTGATATTGCACAGGCCATGCAGGTGCCGACAGGCACATGGATGTCCGTAATGAGCCAAAGCAGTACCAATACCGCCATCGTGATCTGGTGCATCGCGGCTGCGGTTTATGAGAGAAGTCACCCTCAATAAAAAAGGAGTCTTGAATATGAAGCCTGACTACAAAAACTGGATCCCCCAGGGGAATGCTGGTTTCACTCATCGCGGGAACGGTGCTGTCCCTTGCGCTGCTGCTGGTTTTCGGCGTATTCGGCGTCTGTGTGAGCGGAAAGCTGCGCGTCGTGCTGGGAGTGGTGTTCGGCATTGCCTTTGTCGTTTGTGCAAAGTACACCCAGTGGTGCGTGTATGCCTATCGGAGCTTTTCCTATGACGGCGAGCGCAAGCTCTCAAAGCAGATCATTGACGGCACGGCGGAGCATATCACGCTGCCGGAGGGCGGCGTGGGACTGGACATCGGCTGCGGCAGCGGTGCGCTGACCATTGCCTGCGCAAAGCGCAATCCCCAGGGAAAAATGATCGGTATCGATCGCTGGGGCAAGGAATACGCCTCCTTCAGCCTGCCGCTGTGCGAAAAAAACGCCGCTGCGGAGGGCGTGAAGAACGCTTCGTTCAGGCGCGGGAACGCCGCAAAGCTGGATTTCCCTGACGAGAGCTTCGACGCGGTGACCAGCAACTATGTCTATCATAATATCACGGGAAAGGACAAGCAGCAGCTTCTGCTGGAAACGCTGCGCGTGCTGAAAAAAGGCGGAACATTTGCTATCCATGACCTGATGTCGCCCCGTAGATACGGCGACATGCAGACGTTTGTCCAGAAGCTCAGGGACATGGGCTATGAGTGCGTGGAGCTGATCGACACGACCAACGGCAGCTTTATGACGCCGAAGGAAGCCAAACGTCTGATGCTTCGCGGTTCAACATTGCTGGTGGGAAGAAAGTAAAGCGGCAACGGCATCAGCGAAAGCTGACCGTTCCCTTACTGAAATTATACATGCAAGGCTTATCCGAACGCAGACCGAAGTGCTAAGCTGCTGCGACGATTGGTATGTCGGGGACAAAATCCCGGTGCTTGAAAAGCTCAGGAATCAAATGCAGATATAAGACATAATAAGCGCAGCAACCCCCGCACCGGTCAGGCGATCGGTGTGGGGGGGTGCTGTTGCAATTGAAGATCTGAAAGCAAATTTGACCGTTCAAAGTCGCTGTTTTTTCACTTTTCCGATCAATTTATCTTATCTATCCGGACATAGCAGTTACACGCCCGGTTCAGAAATTCATAATCGTGCGTGACGACAAACAGAATATAACCGTGCTGTGCCAATTGCTTCAACCATTCGGTCACCTGGCACATATGGCGGAAATCCAATCCGCTTGTCGGCTCGTCAAAAATCAAAAATTTCTTTTTGCCCATAATTGCCTGACAGATGGCAAGCCGCTGCCGCTGTCCGCCCGACAAGGTAAGCGGATGCCGGTCGATGCAGTCAAGCAGGTCAAAGCTGTTCAGCAGATTCTCAATCTCCTGATTGGTGGCATTCGGATTGGCCGACAAGCACTCGTTTTTCACACTGTCCGAAAAAAGCTGATGGTTGACATCCTGCATCACCATACCGAACTGCTTGGTTCTTGCACTGCGGGATAGCTTCCTGCCGCGGAAAATCACTTCTCCGCTGACAGCCGGTAAAAGACCGCAGAGAGCGCTGCAGAAAGTGGATTTTCCGCTTCCGTTTCTTCCTACGATCCCGATGATGTCTCCGTCATTGGCGGAAAGAGAGAGATCGTTGAGAATTAGCCGCTTTTTTCGTTGCACGGAAATATGATGCACCGCAAGAGAGGCTTTCGGCTGCATAAACGTGCGCTCGGGGATGCTGATTTTCTCGGAACGGATGCTCCGCAGCCCCATAGCGGCTCGCTCGCTTTCGGAAAGACCGGCAAATTCCGCTGCCGTGAATTCTCTTTCAATCCGCCCGGCTTTCAGGTAAACGATCCGGTCGGCAAGCCCGGACAGATAGGACAGCCGGTGTTCGGCAATCAGCACGGTACGGCCACCCTTTTTAACGATCTCAAGAATTCTGCGCAGCTTTCCCATTGCCTCATGATCCAAATTTGCAGACGGTTCATCGAGGACATAAACCTGCGGATTCATGGCATATACCGAGGCGAAAGCGAGCAGCTGCTTCTCTCCGCCGGACAGGGAGAAAACGCTTCTGTTCGCCAGTGTTTCAATTTTCAGATCGGATATGGTTTTCGCTACTCTTTTGTGCATGGAATCCCGGTCTGCGCCGATATTCTCCAGCCCAAAGGCAATCTCGGTAGAGGAATCGGTGTTGAAAAACTGCGTTTTCGGGTTCTGGAAAACCGAACCAACCGATTCGGCAATTTTGTACATGGGCGACGGGGCGATGTCCAGGGCCTCGACTGTAACAGCGCCATCAACCTTTACACCCTTGACAAAGTGAGGAATCAGGCCGTTTACAAGGCGTGTCAGCGTCGTTTTACCGCAGCCGCTCTCTCCGCATAGGAGAACAAACTCCCCGTTGTTTACCGTCAGATTGATGTTATCCAAGATTTTGTTGCCCTGTATTGTGGCGCTTACATTTTGAAATTGGATCATAGTCGATACCCCATCCATATAGTCGTGGCCGTGCATACCGTTGCCAGCGCCATGATGAGCCAATCGGAAATGGTGATACGAAGCCGGAGATAGCTTGTCTTTTTGCATGGGTTTTCGATGCCTCTTACGACAGCTGCCGCAGCAATTTCGTCCGAAGTGTTGACCGCCGACATCATGATTGGTACGACCGTGGATTCTAGCCTTTCGGACAGGGGGATGTTTTGCAGCTTTGCCGCCGCCCGGATATACCCGAACTCCTCCTTGATTGCCGGGAAATACCGGAGCGTGGTGGAGATGGCGGTGATAAAGCCCTGCGGCAGATGTAAAGCCCGCATGGCAGCAACCATTTTTTGCATGGAGGCATTTCGCACCAGCAAAATTCCGGCTAAAATGCAAGGCATCATACGCAGTGTGTAGTTGATCAGCACGGGAAAAACCATGTTGATAAAGTGGGGGCATAGCGGGAAGACAAATTTTAGCAGCAGGCGAAAAGCAACGATCAGCAATGCACCCTTCCATGCGGCCGAATACTGCCGATATAGCAGAAGAAACAATAAAAACATGCTGGATAATGCGATGCCCTGCCATGCGTATTTTTCACAGAACATGCCGGCATTTGCGAGCAGCAGCAGCCAAATACCGGCTCTCGGATCAAGGACGCTGATTCGTCTTGTCATACAATTCCCGCCTTGCGGAAGTGTTTGCGAAACAGCCCCTTTGAAATCAAAGCTCCGATTGCACCGCCAACAATCGGGGAAATGCACAGGGCAATCAGCATCGGTACGGATATCAGCCCGGAAAGCGACTCGACATATTCGGCGGACATGCCGTTTTGCTGGATTTGGGTTAAAAAGCTGTCCTTATACACCCAAATGGCAAGAGGAGAGCCGAGCATGCCGTAGCAAAAGAGAATAAACGAAATCGCCATATGAATAAACCGATTATCGTATTTCGTGATCGCCCGATATACCTCCGACAAAACGCAGGCGACGGCAAAGGTGATGAGCAGCAGCACGGTAAACTGCCCTGTCACAAAGTAGAGAACGGCGGTGATCAGGCCCATGATGAGAATGGCTCCGGGCTTTTGCACCTTTGACTCCATCAGCATAAACGGAATGCCGGTGAGAATGCCGGTAACGCCCGGAAGCAGCAGCCAAAGCACCGGCACAAATCCGGTGATCATTGCCGCGAGGTTCAGTATAAAATACAGGGCAGAAAAAATTCCGATGGTGATCAGATCTCTGCCTTTGAGTTTTTTTGTTTCATTCATAGTGATTTCTCCCTTATTCTGCAAGGTTCCAACCTTCCGCTTTTTTTCGGATGTCGATGAATTCTTTATATTTTCCGGGAATGGCCACCAGCTCGTCGTGCGTGCCCTGCTGGACAATCTCGCCGTGATCGACCACAAAAATTTGGTTGGCATGGCGCACAGTTTTCAGCCGGTGAGCAATCATGATGACTGTCTTGTCATGGGTCAACTCGGAAACGGCCTCCATCAGCTCCTTCTCATTTTCCGGGTCAACATTGGCCGTGGCCTCGTCCAGAATGATGATGGGAGCGTCCTTCATGATCGCCCGGGCAATGGAGATGCGCTGGCGCTCGCCGCCGGAAAGCGAGCTGCCTGCCTCGCCGATGACGGTGTCAAAGCCCTCCGGCAGTGCCATGATAAAGTCGTAGCACCGCGCCTTCTTTGCAGCGGCCTGCACCTCCTCCATGGAGGCGTCGGGCTTGCCGAAGCGGATATTGTTGGCAATGGTGTCAGAGAACAGATAGACCCGCTGGAACACAAAGGAGAAATTGCGGATGAGGCTGTCGTAGCTGTATTCCCGAACATCCCGTCCGCCAAGGCACACACTGCCGCCCTGCACGTCCCAGAACCGCGCCATGAGATTGCACAGCGTGGTCTTGCCGCTGCCAGAGGGACCGACGATGGCCACGGTGGTTTTCTCTGGAATCGTCAGGGATACATCATGCAGAATGGGCTTGCTGCCGTAGGAGAAATCTACATGGTGAAGTTCAATGTCCTCCCGCTCCGGCGTCAGGTCTTCGCCATCGATGTCCATAGGTTCTACGTTCAAAATGGCGTTCGCCTTGTCTACGCCGATATCAATGGAGCGGAACAGGGACGAAAAGCTTCCGGCAGAATCCAGCTGTTCAAAGAGAATGAAGGAGCAGATGAGCATCAAAAGGCAATTCGTCAGCTCCATTGTGCCGCCGAAATAGAATACGATGGCGGCAGCGCAGACGGCAACGCCGGTGAGCTTGTTAACGATGAACTGCGCCAGCATATAAAGAACCGACGGGATCTCCATGGCAAAGGATGCCTTCCGAGCATCCTCCACCGCCCCGTGTACCTGTGTTGCAGAGTCGTGGGTCAAATCGAAATTCTTGACCTCGGCGATGCCCTGCACATATTCCAGCACCTTGGACACAAGCCGTTCGTCGGCATTGAACTTCCGCTGGGAAAGGGTCTGCTCCGCCCGCTGCATGGCGGCGTTGACGGCGAAGAACAGCAGAAGTCCCACCAGTGTTATAAGCCCCATACGCCAGTCAAAGAGGAACATCATCGCTGCGATGATGCCGGAGGTCAGGAAGCCCCTCGTTGTGACCATGACCACCCGTGTGGCAATGTTGGCCATGTTCTCCATGGTGTTGGTGGTGACGGAGGTCACCTCGCCCAGGCTATTGTCATTGAACCAGCCCATAGGCAGGTAGCGCAGATGCTCCGCAATCTCAATCCGCTTGTTGGCGCAGGCGCGGTAGCCCGCACGGGTCTGAAGCATGGTGGCCTTCATGTTGATGGCGATGGTCACAATCAGAGAAGCGACGATGATTCCAAGGCTCGTCCAGAGTGTCGCCATGGTGACGTTCCTTTCCAGCAGCGCCTGAATGACGATGGCGGCTGCCGGAATACGCATGGCGGAACAGATGGCGCTGACCACGCCCAGCCATATAGAAATGATAAACATTTTGCGGTTATCCTCACCGCAGAAGGCGAAGAATTTTTTCAGTGTCCTGAGCATTATGCCACCTCCCCGTCGTCTTTGACGCTGATGTGAGCTTCCCACATGGTTTGATAAAGGGGGCAGGAGGCAAGAAGCTCCGCCTGTGTGCCGGTGGATTCGATCTTGCCTTGATTGACAACAATGATCTGATCGGCATCGGCGATGGTAGACAGCCGGTGAGCGATGACCAGCAGTGTCTTGCCCCGCACCAGCCTTGCCAGTGCCGCCTGGATGACCGCCTCATTTTCCGGGTCTGTATAGGATGTCGCCTCGTCCAAAATGACGATGGGCGCATCCTTCAGCATAGCCCGGGCAATGGAGATGCGCTGCCGTTCGCCGCCGGAGAGGTGTCCGCCGGATGCACCGCATACGGTCGGATAGCCGTTCTCCAGCCCCATTATGAACTCGTGGCAGCCGCATTTCTTCGCGGCGTCAATGACCTCCGCATCGGTCGCACCCTTTCTGCCCATGCGGATATTGTCCATGACAGAAAGGTCAAAGAGGTAATTATCCTGCGACACATAGGCGATGCGCTTCGTGCACTCCGCCAGCGGAAGTGTACGGATGTCCACGCCGCCCAGCTTAATTGTGCCGTCCTTTACATCCCACAGGGAGGCAATAAGCCGGGCGATGGTGGACTTGCCGCTGCCGGAGGGGCCTACAAGGGCATTGACCGTCCCCGGGGCAATGTGCAGATCGATTCCGTGCAGTACCTCCTTGTCGTGATAGGCAAAGCGGACATTTTTTAGCTCGATGGCGTTGTCGGCCGGCAGCCTTTCCGCCGTCCTTGGGCGCTGCATATCCTCGCCGGACAGCACCTCCGCCATCTCGTCCACGATGGTCGTTACCTGGGCGATGTCGTCTGTGTAGGAGAAGGCGGTGATCAGCGGCTGCATAACGCCGAAGGACAGGACGATGATCGACAGGAATGTCTCTGCCGGCAGTGTGCCGTGCATATAGAGCATGCACCCCACCGGCAGAATGCCCAGCAGCGTAGAGGGAAATATCGCCATGCCCGCCACCTGGCCGAACAAACTGCCCCGCATCCAGTCAATAAAGCAGTCCGCACCTTCCTTTGCGGCGGAGACGAACTTTGCGTAGCTGGTCTTAGACTGCCCGAAGGCCTTGATGACCTCAATGCCGCTGATGTATTCCACAGCCGTGTCGTTCAGTGTCTTTGTCGCGGTGACCGTGCGCTGAAACTTCTCGTGATAGCCGCTGAACATGGAGGCAAAGCAGCCAATGCCAAGGGGCACGACGATCAGCATGGAAAGCCCCATGCGCCAGTCCTCGAGGAACAGCAGCACCAGCACCGCCAGCGCACCGACGATGTTGGCAGTCATCTCCGGCAGCAAATGGGCAAGAGTGGTTTCAATGGAGTCCACGCGCTCGACGATAATGTTCTTATAGGAGCCGGAGGAATGGTCCAGCACCGTGCCAAGGGGCAGCGTTGTCAGCTTATCCAGCAGCCGTGTGCGGATACCCGCCAGCACATGGAAGGTGGCGTGATGGGAAAGGGACGTGGACACGCTGTGCAGCACATAGCGCAGCACCCAGAAGCCCGCCATCCACGCGCAGAGCGTCAGGCAGTACGTCAGCTCCGCCGTGCCGTTTACCAGTGCGGTGATGAGCCGGATGATGATGAAATACGGAATAAGCGAGCAGGCGACGCCCAGCAGCGCCGTAAGGACGCTCAAAGCGTACTCGCCGTACCGCCCTTTTGCCAGCTTTACCAGCCACGAGGCGGCAGAGCGTTTTTGCGCAGAGGTTCTGTTCATGAATCGTGCCCCCTTACGCCGCCAGATGCTTCTTTACGATGCCCTTGCCGATAGCTGCACCGATCAGAGCGGCCACGATCACACCGGCCACCAGCGCCACAGACACCCAGGACTGCAGCATCTGGGATGCGGCAAGGATGGTGTCCTGACGGCCATCGGTGACCATCTGATCCGCCATAGCCTTGGCTGCGATGGCGTAGGGAATGATAGTGCTGCCGAATGCGGCCAGCACCTGATTGATGACATAACTGACGGTCAGCGCCTTCGCATTGCCGTAGCCCATCTTCCACAGCAGCAGCTCGGCAATGACACCGGAGAGAATAAAGAGGATGATGTACGGCAGGTATCCGCCCATAATGGCGCGGACAATGCTGTAAATGAGGATCGCACCGGGCTTTTTCACCTTCGTGCCGATGATGAAGTAGACGATGCCCTCCAGCAGGGCGAAAAATACCGGCATCAGAATGATGGTAATGGGCGTTGCGTACAGGACGGAGCTGGCGAAGAAAACCACCACATTGATAAGGGCCAGCAGGACAACGGTGATGATGTCCTTGACTTTCAGTTTATTGGGGTTTGCAGTACTCATGGTAAAGACTCCTTTTTGAATGAAATATGGTTGAACGTCGCAGAGACGGCGATCACAGGATAAGACCGGCGGCGATCGATGCTGCCAGCAGGACGCAGAACACAACATCCCACGCAGAAAACCGAAGCGACAGGTAGTTGCTCTTGCGGCGCTTTAAGTCGATGCCCCGTGTTTCAGCGGAGGCGGACAGCGTCTCGGCGATGCGGATGACCCGCAGCGCCATGGGAACGGTCAGAATTTCCAGATACGACGGCAGCGCTCGCAGCTTCTGAAGCGGTGTTGCAAATGCGACCCGCGTGCGGATGGACTGCCGCAGTAGCTTCATGTCTCCCGACAGAACGGGGAAGAAGCGGAAGATTACAGCGACGATCATGATAAATCGCTCCGGCAGGTGCAGATTGCGCAGCGCTGCCAGGGTGCGGCTGGCTTCATTTCGTCCAATCAGCGTCCGCATGGAAATGCCGATGGCGATGATCCGTGGAAACAGCACGAACATAAAGGAAAACACCGTGCCCGGCAGCAGGGCGTTTGCCGCCCACAGCAGCCCGAAGCTCATTCCGCCTGCCAGCGCCGTTCCGAACCAGCCGTCAGTCGCGGTCAGCAGGATCAGTGCCGTATATACGGCATAAACTAAGTGGTTGTTGGATGTGGAGACCACGACCAGCAGGGTCAGCCAGTAAAGTAGCTTCGTCGCTGGGTGGAATCGTTCTTTATGCTGTTTTTTCGCAGGAGCATCGGAAGGATGGAAGCGCTCCATATATTGCCGTACCGCTTGCAGATCTCGTTCCGAATGAACAGGTAATTCTATTTCTGCATGTCCATCCGACAGCCTGATGCAGTAGTCGCAGGCATCTGCAATCAGTTCAAGGTCGTGGGTGATGATGAGAACCGTCTTTTCCTTCCGCATCTCCCGGATCAGTTCCGCGCACCGCTCCAGACTTTCCGCGTCCTGTCCTGCTGTCGGCTCGTCCAGTATGACGATTGGCTTGTCGGATAAATACGCCATCATCAGCGTCAGACGCTGCATCTGCCCGCCGGAGAGGGAAAAGGGATGCCGGTCGCGGCAGTCCCACATATCCATGCGTTTGAGAAGCGCATCCGTCTTCTGCTCAAACTCCGGTGTCACCGCATGGCCGTATTGCAGTTCGTGCAGGACGGAGCCTGTGAAGAACTGGAACTCCGCCTCCTGAAGGATGAACAGCATTTGCTTTTGCAGCTGCTTTGGATTTTGCGGCTTTCCGAAAAGCATTATCCTGCCGCCGGAGGGGCGGTAAAGCCCTGCAATCAGCTTGCCGATGGTCGTTTTGCCGCAGCCGTTTGCGCCCACAAGGCCGACGATCTCATGCTCACGGACGGAAAAGCTGACACCAGAGAGGGTATCTCCGGCCTTCCTACCGTATGTATAGCGGACATCTGAGACGGCAAGCACCGTCGGCGCGGTTTTCGGCAGCGGCTCTTTCTCTGGCACGGTGATCTCCGCAAGGTCGAGCGTGCGCAGAGAAAGTGTTTGTCTCTGCTCCGCCGAGAACGCCTTTGCCTCTGCGGCAGTGTATTTTCCTTTGATCTCGCCGTCTGCCATAACCCAAAATTCGTCGGCAATGTCGGCAAGATAGTAGAGCCGGTGCTCACTGAGCAGCAGCGTTTTGCCCTGCTTTTTCAGGGCAAGCAGAATCTCTTTTAACTGCTGCGTGGCTGCAAAGTCCAGGTTGGCCGTTGGCTCGTCCATCAGAAAAATATCTGTGTCCATTGCCCACGCGGACAAGATGGAGATGAGCTGCCGTTCACCGCTGGACAACTCGTAGACATTGCGATCCTTCAGCCGCTCCAGATGAAAGATCCGGAAGGCCTCCTCCACCCGCTGACGGATTTTATCTTGCGGCAGACCGTGATTTTCAAGACCGAAGGCCACTTCATTGGCACTGTTCACGGTAAAAAACTGACTTCGCGGATCCTGAAATACCGATGCTGCCAGCTCGCCGATCTCGCCGATACGCAGCCCGGCAGTGTCCTGCCCGTTCAGGCGGCAAAAGCCCTTCAGCTCTCCCTCGTAAAATTGTGGGATTAGTCCGTTGATGCACCGCAGCAGCGTAGATTTTCCGCATCCGCTGCCTCCGCAGAGCACCACGCAGCGTCCAGCCGGGATGCCGCCGCCGACCTGTCGGAGGATGGGCAGCTTTGCCTCCGCATATTGGAATTCAAATTCAAAATCTATCATCGCAAACTCTTTTCTTATTGGTTAGCCGTCTCTAACCGGCGGCCGTAAGAAACGGACGGATGGACCGCCCGAATCAACTTTTCGGATTTATTGCAAGGTATCGCATAGCTGCCGCCAGCCAGCGTTGGTGAAATCAAGGACTGCCTGTAAGCAGGTAAGCATTCTGCCTTCCTCCATATGCTGATCCAGCAGCTGGCGGAAGTACCAGAACTGCGAGCCCATCAAAAGGCGAATCGCATCGGCATTTGGCGCTTTTCCATAGATATGTGAAAAGAACTCTACCGTTTGTTCCGCTTTACGGTTCATCAGTTCATGCAGCATGGTTTCCATGGAGCTGCCATCGCTGCGGCAGAAAAACAAAGTGCAGTCGTCACGATGTTCGGTCAGCAGCCGAAAATATACTTGTTCCTCGGCGTTTATGGCGCGGAGGATATCCTCCGGCTGCGCACTGTGATTTGCTTTTTCGTATTCTTCAGCGATGGGTGTAAACAAGGCCTTCATCGTCTCAAAAAAATCCTGAAGCAGACTGGCAAACAACGCGTCTTTATTCTTGTATCTTGTGTAGATTGCCCCCGTAGTAACACCGGCTTTTTCGGCGATCTTGTGCAGAGAGGCTTTCTGAAAGCCGTAAGCAAGAAATTCCGAATAAGCAGCCTGAATGATCCCATCATCCAGGGAATGATCCCTATTGGCCATGTCTTCACTCCTCTGCGCCTAAATAATAGCGTCATTATCGATAACGATGTTATTATAACATCTTTTTCACTGTTTGTCAATGAGAAGTCTGAAATGAAACAACAACAAATCTCGTCTCTTTTTGGTTTTTCTTTCATAAAAACCAACCAAACAGAGGTCTGTCCTCATCCGTTAGATTGTTTTCAGTAAAATGAAAGTATCACAAAAGGTCCCCAAAAGCAAGCATCCCAAACAGCATAAAAATGAGCCATTGTCAGCACCTGAAATAACCGCTACCATTAGTTTGTCCAAGACTAATGAGGTAGCAAAAAGGTGCTAAGAATGGCTCGAATCAAGTATATCAAAGTTCTCTACGAACGATTTGCCTCTCGGCTTTCGTTCCCCCTTGGAATTTGAAGATCATCCGTCTATCGGCGTGAACGGTCACTGTGTCAATAGTGTTCAGCCAGAGCTTTTCGTCAAACTCGTTGATGGTGTCCAGCTCCTGCATCTCGAACATGAAAGCTCCGATGGCTTCCGCCTGGGCTTCCCGTGCAGCCTTTGTGGCGCGAAGCTGCTCAAGCTGTGCCTTGGCTTTTTCGTACCGCTCCACAAACCCGTTGTACCGAGCGGCGTATTCTTCCTGGTTCTGCGCCGTTTGCGAGTTCTATGCAATGCAGCGTTTTGTCAGTTCTGTCACCACATCGATCTCCTCAAGCAGGCTCTCGATTTCTGCATCAATGCCCGTGCAGTCTGTCAGCGTGGTTTGCATCAAGCGGCAGTCCTCAAGGATGCTGTCCTTGCTGTCGATAATGGCGTTGAGGGCAACCACGAACCCTGCTTTAATAGTTTCCTCGTCCAGGTGCGGTGTTTCGCATTTGCCCTCACCCTTGAATTTGCTGTTGCATTGCCAGATGACCCTGCGGTATTTTGAGGTCGAGTTCCAGACTTTTGAGCCGAAGTAGGAGCCGCAGTCACCGCAGATGATGCGTGAGGAGAAAATGCTCTTTCCACTGTATTGCCGGCTGATTCGCTTGCGCCGTGCAAGCTCTGTTTGTACCTTGTCAAACTCTTCCGGCGTAATGATCGGCTCATGGCTGTGTTCCACATAATACTGTGGCACCTCGCCCTCATTCTGTTTTTTCTTTTTCGTGAGGAAATCGACCGTGAAGCATTTTTGGCGGAGTGGGTGGGATTCAAACCCACGGACCCTTGCGGATCAAACGATTTCGAGTCTTTTATGCAACTGTGACGGGGTGTCCGTTTTGGGGTCGTTTCTGTAAGCCCCGTACCCGCCGAAAGCCGCTTGAAATCAGGCTTTTTCGCTCGGAAAGCCTTGCGGGACAGGCTTTATTGAAAGTGGGTTCAAATTGGCATTTTTTCCGATTTTGGAGAGAAATGCGGGAAGATAGGAGAGAAAAATCGGGAGACGGCCATACACCGCAGAATAGAGCTTCCAACCGACGAAAATCTATTTTTGAGGTGTTACAAATGGATGTATTTCCCGTTAACTGGGACAGCGTTCCCGAGGTAATGAACAAGGAGCAATTCTTCCGCATCTGCCATATCAGCAAGTCCACGGCGCTGCACCTGCTCAAAAGCGGCAAGGTGCCCTGTGAGTGGTCGGGTAAGAAAACCCGGTGCATTGGAAGCGAAATCCGACAACGTGCCGCCTTTGTTTAGGCGGTACGTTTTTGTCGGTAAAGAGGTTAAATTATAGGCAACGGTGACCTTGTAGGTATTATCGTCCTCATCCCATACAGTGACGGAATTTACGAAAAGGTCAATGAGCATACGGCAGAACTCTTCATCTTCAATACTGCCGCCACGGAATTGTTCTAACCAATAAATAACCTGGGCTTTGTCCAGTTCAACAATATCCTCAGATTCTTTCTTAGCCTGTGCTTGCAGGTCTTTCTTTTCTTTCTCTAATTCACCCATACGCTTCACAAGCATATCTGGGGCTGACCCGGATTCAATAGCTTTGAGAAGATGGTTGAGAGATAAGTCTACCTGGTGAATACGGTCACGGATAGTTGGGAGGGCTGAATCCAGTTCAATCTCATGCTGATTCTTTTCGCAGGCAATGGTAGCAATCTGTTCTATATATTCATCCGTAAGGAGTGATAGAGCGTCCTGGGCAACCAGTCTTTCTATGAACTCCTTACGGATATTCTTTTTCTTGCAGTCAACATTACCGTTCTTCTTTCCATAGCACTGATAGTAATAGTAATTCCCCGCATTGCAATTCCCGTTCATTTTGCTGCCGCAATGTCCGCAGAAGATTTTACCACTAAGCAGGTAGACTACTTTTGCTTTGTTTCGGGCAGGTGCATTTTTAATCTTACCGACTCTAAGTTGCACCCTGTCCCAGAGGTCTTTATCAATAATAGCAGGTATAGCGTCCTCTGCCCTGTAGTCATGGAAGGTGTAGACTCCGATGTATCTCTCATTACGGAATATTTTGGTGAAAGAACTCTTTCCGAAAGCTGTACCCTTTGAGGTCTTGTACCCACGGGCATTAAACTGGCGGCAGATTTCAGCAACCGTTTCTCCGTCTGCATATTTCTCAAAGGCTTCTTTTACAATGGGAGCCGTTTTAGGGTCAATTACCAGTTTCTTATCTTCAATCTTATATCCCAGGGGGATTGCCCCGCCTATGGAATTATGCTTGTAGGCTGACTCTCTCATACCACGGTTGATTTTCTGGGATAGTTCGGCACTGTAGAACTCAGCCATACCTTCAAGCACGGATTCAAGAATGATACCCTCCGGGTCATTGCTGATATTCTCCGTGGCTGAAATAAGCTGTACCCCATTACGCTTCAAGCGATATTTGTAGGTGGCTGAGTCATACCGGGAACGGGCGAAGCGGTCAAGTTTGTATACGATTACAGCGTCAAACAAGCCCTTCTCAGAGTCCTTTATCATCTTGAGGAACTGGACTCTCTTCTCTATATCCTTACTGGCAGATGTGGCTCTGTCAGCATATATCTCTACAATTCTAATATTATGCCGCTTGCAGAAGTCACGGCAAACACGGGTCTGCCCTTCGATAGATTGCTCAGTCTGGTTATGGCTTGAGAATCTGACATATAGGCAGGCTGTTTTTATATCCTCATACATGGTTCTTCCTCCACTCTACAAAATCAATCACACGGCACTTTCGTTGTCCCCTTTTGCTTTTTTCATTTCATCCAGGCAGACATAGATTATGTTCAACTGTCCCATGTCATCAGCAGCACGGTATGCGTCAATAAGGATTTTCTCTTTTTCTGTTAGGGAAATCTCTACTTTTGGGTAAGGTGAATCGGATAAACAGAACAGATAATCAGTAGAAACGTGAAAATATTTAGCCAGTCTTAGTACGGCTTCGGCACTGGGTGCATAAGTTCCCTTTTTCCATTTGCTAAAACTGCCATTAGATATACCTGTAGCGGCTTCAAGGGCTTTTACTGTTAATCCAGACTGTTTTTGTAACTCCAAAATGCGTTCTAAGGTATCCATAAGAACCCTCCTAAAAATAAATTTGGGAAAACTCTAAAATACCTGTTGACAATTTGGGAAATCTCTACTATACTGAGTATGTCAACAAAAGTTGTTTACAGGGTATAAGAAATAGCCCCTCCGGGCTATAAATTTAACCCCGCAGAGTTTTCAATGGTATATGGGTGTGGTAGCTTCATTATAACCTTTGAAGAGTCTGTTGTCAACTTTAGTTTACAAGATTCTAATATGAAAGGAGGAAGCGGAAACGTGGAGGAACGTGAAAACATTCGTGAGCGGCTTAAAAAGCACAAGCTGTCTTACGTCTGGTTGATTGGTCAGCTTGCCTTGCGGGGTATTGTGACTGATAAGACAGAGATGAGTTCAGTAATTTCGGGAACCAGAAACGGTACTAAAGCGGACGCAATCATTGAATTGTCCATAGATATTCTGGACAAGTATGAGAATGGTTCCGTCCTCGTTGATGGGGCTTAATGCTTCGCACATTAGAAGGAAGCGCACTTTGCTCTGTCCTTGCTGACAGGGTAAAGGAATACTTCAAAGATGAGGAAAACCGCAAGAAGTTTGAAATCTGGTATCAAGAAAAATACGGTAAGCCGTACAAGTGGAGGAAAACACAATGAAAGTAAAAAGAATGATTAAGTCTGACGTTGATACTTTTAAGGTTGGAGATATTATCAAGGTCAAACTCACGGACGGTGTGAAGGTGCAGGCTATGGCTATGCAGCAGGAAGAGGACGGCATGATTTTCTGCCTGGTTGATTGCCTGCCTGGTGAGTACCCGATGAACAGCACCCGTACCAATGAAGGAGGTTACGAAGAGAGTGACCTGCGCAAGAAGCTGAACGGTGAGATTCTGAATCTCTTCCCGGTTGAACTCACGGATATGATGGCTCCGTTTGATAACGGTGACCTGCTCCGTCTGCCGACTGAGAAGGAGATTTTCGGAGAGAACTACTACGGTGAGTACGAAAGCCCGTATGTGAAGCAGTGGAAGCCTATGAAGAAGCGCAGAAACCGTATGGCATTCGATGGCACTAAGGATGAGAACTTGCAGTGGTACTGGCTGATGAACAAGGTCAGAGAATCCGCTACTTCCTTCTCCTTTGTCGGCGCCGGCGGTGGTGCGGGCCGCGGCGGCGCTTCTTTCTCTCGTGGCGTTCGTCCCGCTTTCAAAATCAAGAATCGTTAATCTGCACCTCCTTGTGAGGTGCAGTGGGAGCAGAAGCCTATGAAGCAAGTAAACAAAACAATGGGAAACCACTTTGAAGAGGAACTGTGTGAACTTCTGGCAGAGCAAGGTTTCTGGGCGCACAATCTGACACAAAACCAGGTAGGACAACCCGCAGACGTGCTTGCGGTTCGGGATAACATAGCAGTCTTGATTGACTGCAAGGTATGTTCCAACAACCGCTTTCCGTTATCCCGGATTGAGCCGAACCAGGAAGCGGCTATGACCATGTGGGAAGCCCAGGGTAATGAGCATTGCTACTTCGCTATGAAGCTGAATGACGGACAGATTTATATGATTCACTTCGATGAGTTATGTCTGCGGCAGCTTTACGGACAGGGCAGCATTACAGAGTCAGAGTTCCCAGAGTACAAGACCTTTCAAGAGTGGTTGGAGGAAATGGATGTTTATAGAAATCGGGAGCCGATTGAAAATCCTTGACCCCTCACCCGAACTGATTAAGTGGTGCAAAGAGAATCTGGAAATGACAAACCCAGAGTATCAGCAAAAAGCACGAATGCACCTGTGGCTTGGGAATACCCCACGAACGCTTTATCTCTATGAGGTGAACGGAAATAGCTTGATTCTCCCATTCGGGTGTTTGAGAGCAATTCTGCCGCTTCTGGAAGGAGATGTGAAGAAGCTGTTCAAAGAGCCGAAGAAGGTTGACTACGGCGGTAAGGTTCCACTGTATGACTACCAGGAAGAAGCAGTTGCGGCAATGCTGATAAACCACTACGGCATTCTACAATCCCCTGCCGGGTCTGGTAAGACTCAGATGGGAATTGCCCTGGCGTGTGCGTTAGGGGTAAAAACCCTCTGGCTGACACATACCAAAGACCTGCTGACGCAGAGCAAGAGCCGTGCAGAACAGTATGTTGATTCAGAACTACTGGGAACGATAACCGAAGGGAAGGTTAATATCGGTAAGGCTATGACCTTCGCCACAATCCAGACCATGTGCAAATTGGACTTAGACCAATATAGAGATGAGTGGGACTGCGTGATTGTGGACGAGTGTCACAGAGTAAGCGGTACACCTACAGCGGTAACCCAGTTCTCAAAGGTACTGAATACGCTGTGTGCCAGACATAAGTTCGGGCTGTCAGCAACCGTCCATCGTTCGGACGGCATGATAAAAGCAACCTACGCAATGTTGGGTCAAGTAGTATGGACTGTTCCAGATGAAGCAGTGAAGTCCAGGGTTATGACAGTAAGTGTCCTGCCGAAAGGTACGAACGTGAAACTGAGTCCTGCTTATCTGAACAGTGATGGCACAATTAACTACTGCAAAATGATTACCTACCTCACAGAATGTGAGAGCCGAAACAAGATTATTCTTGATGATTTAGTTGAGAACCGTGAGCATTTTAATCTGATTCTATCAGAAAGGGTTGACCATCTTAAATACCTGTATGAGCAGTTACCTTTGAAGTTAAGAGCGCAGGCAGCGGTGATAGATGGAAAGATGACCAGTAAGAAGCGGAAAGCTGAACGGGAACAGGCTATTGAGGATATGAGGACTGGCAAGAAACGGTATCTGTTTGCAACATATTCCCTGGCAAAAGAAGGTCTGGACATTCCCAGACTGGACAGATTGTACTTAACAACCCCCCAGAAAGACTATGCGGTGATAGTTCAGAGCGTGGGACGTATCGCCCGAACCTTTGACGGCAAGGAGCAGCCAATAGCTTATGACTATGTTGACTGCATACGGTCATTGCAGAAATCTTTCAAACAACGCTGCACCAGTTACAGGAAGTGCGGGTGCGAATTTATAGGAGATTGACATGAAGAATAAAGTTCTGAAAACAATCGGATATATCGTAGGCATAACGTGGCTGTTCACTGCCTGCGCTCTGGATGATGAAGTCTACGGGATGACAATGCTCTTCATCAATGTTCTGTGCATGGCATACCTGGCACTGTTCTCCTGGGCAAATAACTGGTGGTATGACTTGGAGGACTACGAAGATGAAGATGACGAAGAATGTGAAGAACCACTTCACTACGGCTCAACTTCTTCTGGCAGGCGTAGAAGAGAGTATGGGAGTCGAACCCGACAAGTGGGGCGTAATTCCTCCCGAACACTCCAAAGCGTCAATGATTCGCCGCTGCGTACAGGCAAGACAAGAAATCTTGCAGGTACAAAAGGCTCTGGAAGAAGGGCGGTGTAACGATGGTTGAGGGAACCTACATATTCGACTGTGAGGTATTTGCCCATGACTGGCTGTTTGTGTTCAAAGAAGTAGCCACGGGAGAGTACACGGTTATCTGGAATGACAATGATGAAGTTCTGGCTTTCATGGAGCGTAACCCGTATCTGGGTGGCTTCAATAACAAGCACTACGATAACCACATACTCAAGGCAGTTATGTGTGGGTTCACCCCGGAACAGGTGAAGGAGATAAATGACCTCATCATCGTTCACGAGTTAAACGGGTGGGACATTCCCGCTCTGAGAGAGTACCGGGTCTATTTTGACAGCTTCGACCTCAAGGATGATTGCCAGGACGGTGTATCCCTTAAAGGGATTGAAGCCCACCTGGGTATCCCGATTGAGGAAACAGAGGTTGATTTCAATGTTGACCATGTTCTCTCTGAATCAGAAAAGGCACAGACTACTTACTACTGTAAGTACGATGTGGACGCAACAGAGATTCTTTTCAAGTTGCGGCAAGGCTATCTGGATAACAAAGCGGCTGTAGGCAGGAAGCGTGGTCTGACAGACAGGCAGGCTATGTATATGACCAATGCCAAACTGACAAGCGTGTACCTGCAAGCCCAGAAACCAGAGAAGCCATGGACAGACGAAAGAGATTATCAGTACCCGGACAAGCTGCTTCGGCAGTATATTCCGCAGGAAGTATTTGACTTCTTCGACAAGCTGCATGACCCGAACATTCCGAACTGCCTTCTGTTTGGTGGCTACGATGAACAGGGTGTAAAGCACAAGGGAGCCGCCCTGGATTTTTCTATTGGTGAGTGCAAATGCACGATAGCCTACGGAGGTATCCACGGTGCAATTCCTACTTATGTGGAAGAAGCTACTGAGGGCAGGTCAATCCGAAACAAGGACGTGGCAAGTTATTACCCGCACTTGATGACCATTCCTCTCTCAAAGGGACAGAAATACGGCTTCTGTAGCCGCAATATCCCTTCCCCGCAGGTGTATGTAGATACCTTGGAAGAGAGAGTACAGGCGAAGAAAGCCGGGGATAAGGTCACAGCAAACGCTCTGAAACTGGTACTGAACACCACCTACGGAACCATGCTTAACGGTAAAGACGGCGTGGCTTTCAATGACCTGTATGACCCTTTGATGGGACGTTCAGTTTGTATCACAGGACAGCTTCTCCTACTGGAACTGTCAATGCACTTGGTCAGTGAGTGTCCGACTCTGAAAATCATTCAGCTTAACACGGATGGTATCATGGTGAGTTTCGACAACTCTGATGAAGCAAAATGGCAGGAAATCACCCAGGAATGGCAGGACAGAACCGGGTTTGAACTGGAAGAGGATTTCATTCAGAAAATCGTACAGCGGGATGTGAACAACTACGTTGAGGTTCCCGTGGGTGACGGTAAGCCGAAGGTCAAGGGCGGCGCACTGGTAAGAGGTATTCTGACCAATGCAAACATTGACTTCACCAAAATGGGACTCCCTGCCTGGGAGAACATGAGCGGTGGTGCATGGAATATCAACAACAATGCGGTTATAGTCGCACGGGCAATCCAGGATTACTTTGTAAAGGGTGTAGACCCAGAAGAAACGATAATGGCAAGTAAGAATATCCTGGACTTCCAGGTGATTGCAAAGGTTGGAGGTAAATATTCCGGGTGCTATCAGATGGTGGGTGAAGATAAGGTTCCCGTACAGAAAGTGAACAGAGTGTACGCTACGGCAGACAGACGATATGGAACCATCTACAAGACCCACGCTGTAACAGGCAAGGACGCAAAGGTTCCCAGTCTGCCAGTTCACTGCATGGTAGACAACAACAATGAGTTGGCTATTGATGTGGTAGACCGTAACTGGTATCTGAAACTGGCACAGAAAAATATCCGTGAGTTCCTGGGTGTGAAACCACCCCGGAAGAATACAAGGAGAATCAATTCCTTGAAAAAGAAATCTTTAGCATTATTCGATTAAGGAGGATAAGACAATGGAAGAAAAAAAAATTAGCAAGGTTGAGTTTGATGAAGCAGTGAAACAGGCAATTCACGAACAGGTCAATGACCCGGACATTGAGGGTATGGGCAAGCTGCTCATTCCTATGACGGGTGTGCTGTTCGCAACCAAAGTAAAAGAGATTCTGTTCGGTAAGGAGGACTAAGATTATGAAATTCAGTGAAGCTGAAAAAGCACTCAAGGCAGGCAAGAAGATTAAGTTACCTAAGTGGGAGAAAGCCTACTGGTACATGAACCAGGATGGTGAACTCATCAACCATTTTGAGGAAGGTGCAGAACTTCCGACTATTGCACTCTTCCCTCGTGACATGATTTGGGTCACCCGTGATGACTGGGAAATCGTGCAGGAGGATGAACCGAAGAACGTCAACGAACCTGCGGGTGAGATGAAGAAGCTGCGTAACTTCGGATGGGCGATTGCGGCTCTCAAGCGTGGTGAGAAAGTTTCCCGTAAGGGTTGGAACGGCAAGAAGCAGTACATTCAGCTTGCGTCTGGTATCTCCTATGTTACTTCTGACGGAAAGATTGTGAACTGTGAGCATGACGCAATCGGAAACCTGGCTATCGCTTTTGTAGGTACGTCTGGGGTTCAGATGGGTTGGCTTGCTTCCCAGGCTGATATGCTTGCGGAAGATTGGACATACGCAGAGGTTTAATCATCGAATATAAGGAGGACATTAGCAATGGCTAATATTTATGAAGCAATGAACGTGCGCCAGAAGTTGGCGAAAGCAAGACTGTACTTTCTGAATCAGAAGGTACAGAAGTCGGGTAAGAATATGCACCTTGAGTTCAAGTATTTTGAGTTGGAGGACATTGTGCCGCCTGCAACCCGTATCTTCGCCCGTGTGGGTCTTACCACGGAGATTGATTTCACGGATGAGGGTGCTGTGATGAAGGTCTACAACGTGGACAACATTGAGGAAGCACCTATGCAGTTCCGTGTTCCGTACCGTGAGGTGAAGCCGATTGTGAGCAATGCAGGCAAGGAAGTCACCAACCCTATGCAGGCTCTTGGCTCTTCCATTACCTACCTTCGCCGTTACCTTTGGATGGCGGTTCTGGATATTACTGAACCAGATGACATTGACGCAAACCTTGGTTCTGATGACCAGGCAGAGGAAGAAGAGATTCCTGCTCCGAACCCGGAAACGGCTAAGAAGGAGAAGAAAAAGAAGTCTGCTGCACCTGCTACTCCGAAGGAGCGTGAGGAAGCGAAGAAGGAAATGACGGGTACTGATGGACAGGCTGATGAGTTGCAGATTAAGGCACTCAAGGAAGCCTGCAAGACTCTGATGGACAAGGATTCCGACCAGGAAGAGTTTGTTCAGCAGATTGCCATGAAAACCAATGGCTTCACCAATGTCACCCGTGCAGCGTGTGAGCAGCTTATTCAGAACCTTGGTGAGATGATTGCCGCCTACGGTGAGTAAGGAGGGCTGAGTCATGGCTGACAATGTAAACCATCCCGCTCATTATGAAACCGGGAAATTTGAGTGCATTGACGTTATGGTGGAAACCCAGGGAGTAGAAGCCACGCAGAACTTCTGCGTGTGCAACGCTCTCAAGTATGTCTACAGGCACAAAAAGAAAAACGGCATGGAAGATTTGCAGAAAGCAATCTGGTATCTGAACAAAGCCGTTGAGTTGGAGGAAGCAAAGAATGACAAAACGACAAATCATTAAGTGGTTGGAGTCGCAGAGCGAAAAGGCATTAGCCGAAGTAGAAACTCAGAGCGAAAAGGCTCTCAACACTTACTATGCAGAGAGGAATGAGAAAATCGGTCTGGACGCTACGGCAACCGCTATTTCGGCTCTCATGCAGCAGGCTTACAGTCTGACTGAATCCTTCAAAGAGAAGGTGAAAGCAGAATATCCGGGGGTTGATACCCTCTGTGGTTACTATGGTTCAATCTCTTACAAACTGGCAAATATGAGTTCTCAAGCTGAAATCCGTTCCTGTTTGCTTAAAGAGTTTGAGGACGGAAGAACGGAAATCAGAAAGGGTATCAAAGCCCGAAAGAATGAAATGATTAAGGGTATCACAGATAACTACAGAAATGTGATTGCCAATGTAAGCAACATGAAGAATGCAAAACTGGCAATGGAATATCTCAAGAGCCTTGGGTTTGACTTGAGTGACCTGGTAAAAGCCGATGAAAACCCTGTGACCACGGCGTTGTCCGTGGAAGTGGATACACGATTTCTGTTCATAGGAGGTAAGAAAAATGAAGTGGAATGATGATAAGACCATCACTATCACCCCGCCGAAGCGTCCTAAGAAGATTACGGGTACACGCTTTGCGGCGATTATGGGGCTGAACAAGTGGACAACCCCGTTCAATGCCTGGTGTGCAATCACCAGAACCTACGAAGAGCCGTTTGAGGATACAATCTATACCGTTGCAGGTAAGACGATTGAGCCGAAGCAGGCTGAGTTTATGAAGAAGTCCTATTTTATGACCAACCTCATCACTCCTACGGATGTGTACGGGGCTGACTACTTCCAGAAAACCTGGGGTGACTTCTTCAAAGATAGTCCTATCTTCGGTGGTATGTGGGACTATCTTCTGGTTGACAAGGACGGCAAGCCTACTACGGTTCTTGAGATGAAAACCACGAAGAGGTCAGAGGACTGGGTTGAGGATGTCCCGGAGTACTACGCTTTGCAGGCTGCGCTCTATGCGTACCTTCTGGGTGTAGATGACGTGATTATGGTGTGTAGCTTCCTGGGTGATAAGGACTATGAGAACCCAGACGCATATCAGTGTAGCACTGAGAACACCATCGTTCGTCCGTTCAAGCTGTCTGAGCGTTATCCCGAACTGAAAAAGACCGTCAAGAAGGTTGAAAAGTGGTGGAAAACCCACGTTGAGGGCGGCGTTTCTCCGAAGTTCGATGAGAAAGCGGACGCAGACATTCTGAAAGTCCTGCGTGATAACAACCTGTCCCCGGACACTGACATTGCTGCTCTGGTTGCCGAAGCAGAGCAGTTGAAGAAACACATTGATGAGGTCAAAGGTACTGTAGCTGACGATGAGAAGAGGTATAAGACTATTACCGATATGCTCAAAAAGGAAGCTATCAGCCAGTTCAAGGAGGGCGATAAGACCGTTACTATCAGCGGTGCTTCCTTCGACTGGGTTACCTCTAAGACCATGAAAGACCCTGGCTACGATATGGCGAAAATGCAGGAGGACGGCATTGATATTGAGAAGTATCATGGTACACCCGAACCGCAGTATCGCTTTACTCCGAAAGCCAGAAAAGAATCTGCTTAATCAGAAAATTCTCTGATTATATAAACAATTTCAAGGAGGATACTTAAAATGGCAAAGATTGGACTGAGTGAGGGTTTCACTCTTATTCCGAAGGGAACCCACGTTTTTAAGATTGTTGAGGTCAAGTACAAAGAGGACTTCGGCAAGATGGAGATTGTTATGCAACTTGCTTCGGGTCAGAAGCACACTGAACGCTTCTCTCTGCTGAATGCAGACGGTGAGCCGAACCAGGGAGGTCTGAACGCTTTCAGTTACTTCGCAAAGACTGCACTGAATGACTACACTCTGACGGAGATTGACCATGAAGAACTTGTTGGTCATTATATCCGCTGTGAGGTAGACCACGAAGAGGTTGAGTCTAACAAGACTCCGGGCAAAATGCTCAAGTTCGTTCGCCTGGGTGATAAGGAGCCTGCGGATGGTTTTGACGAAGCGGAAGCCCCTGCCCCGAAGAAGGAAAGCAAGCCTGCGGCTACTGCCCCGGCTGCTGCACCTGCTGAAAAGGCAAGCGGTAAGAAGTTCGACCTGGACAGCATTCTGGGTTAATTAAATGACCTGCGGAGAGGGAGAAGTGTACCTTTGAACTCTCCAATGGTCTATATTCTGTAAAGCCGAATGAAAGGATTGAAGATTATGAGCGAACGAGATAAGCGTGTCAAGGCGTTTGAGAAGCTGATGAGGGGCGGGCTGTCCAGTACGGATGTGTTTTATCTGAAAAATCAGTTGATGGCTGCGGGGTTCTTTACGGCTCCTGCTTCTACGAAGTACCACGGGAACTATGAGGGCGGGCTGTTCGACCATAGCTTTGCAGTAACCTCTTCTCTGCTTTCTCTGACAAAGAGAATGGGTCTGAACTGGAAGCGTAAGGCAAGTCCCTACATTGTGGGTATGCTTCATGACCTCTGCAAGTGTGATTCGTACATTCACAACCCGGATGGCACATACAGCTACAACCCGAACATTCTTCTGCCGGGACACGGTGACAAGTCCGTGATTCTGGCACAGAAGATTGTTGACCTCACAGATGAGGAAATGGCTTGTATCCGTTGGCACATGGGAGCCTTTGATGACAAAGAAAACTGGGATAAGTACGGGAAGTCCATTGAGAAATACCCGAACGTCCTGTGGACTCATACCGCTGACATGATGGCGGCACGAATTTTCAAAATTTAAGGAGGAAGAAAACGGCGTGGACTTGGAAGTACAGAAACTTTTAGAAAAGGCAGATGGCAATTTTGCAATCTTTGATTCTGTAGCAAAAGCACATTCCGTTCTTTCCCGTTATGACAGCATAGCTTGCTCTATATCGGGGGGGGGAAGGATAGTGACATAATGCTTGATTTGATTTCAAAGATTGATAAAGACCGAAAGGTTAGATATATCTGGTTCGACACTGGGTTAGAGTACCAGGCAACCAAAGACCATCTGAAATACCTTGAAGAGAAATATCATATTGAAATCGAAAGAATCAAAGCAATCAAGCCTATCCCTCTTTCGTGTAGTGAATACGGGCAACCTTTCTTATCGAAGTTTGTATCAGATATGATTTCCCGGCTACAACGCCATGGCTTCACATGGGAAGATAAACCCGTAGAGCAGCTATTGGCTGAATACCCAAAAGCGCAGGGAGCAATAAATTGGTGGTGTAATGGCAGAAACAAACCAGGTTTCAAAACCTCAATGTTCAACATTAACTATCATAAGTATCTGAAAGAATTTATGATTGAGAATCCCCCGTGGTTCAAAATTTCAAGTAAGTGCTGCACTTATGCTAAGAAAGAAGTTTCTGCTCAATTTATAAAGGACAACTACATAGACCTTATGATTATTGGAGTCAGAAAAGCTGAAAAAGGTATAAGGTCTGCAAGCTACAAAACCTGCTTTACAGCAAGAGAAGATGAATGTGACCAGTACAGACCGTTATTTTGGTATAGCGATAAAGACGAAGTTTACTATGATGAACTTTTCGACATTCAGCACAGCGATTGCTATACAAAGTACGGTATGACCCGAACAGGGTGTGTAGGTTGTCCATTCAATCGAAAATTGTTAGATGAATTGAGCATAATCGAAGAGCATGAACCTAAAATGCTCAAAGCCGTTTCTCATGTATTCAAAGACAGTTACGAATATACCAGAATGTTCAGAGAATACGTTCAGAAACGGAAGAATGAAGAGAAAGAGAGGACAAAATAATGGGATTTACTGAGATTCTGACGATTATTTTCATCGTCTTAAAGTTACTGGGAGTTATCACTTGGGCATGGTGGGTATGCCTGCTCCCGGAGATTATCGCAGGCGTTCTTTACGTCATTGCGGTAGTAGCACAGTTGGTGGCTATCCACAAGACTCATAAGAGTATCAAGAAACATTTCGATGAATTCTAAGGAGGTAGAAACCATGGTTGTAGCCATTGGAGTTGCCTGCTTTCTGGCAGGCTTGATTGTAGGTATCGGAGGTATTGCCGCTATTGCTATCAAGGCGGCAAGTGATGAGCAGAAAGCCCAGGAGGAAAAGTAACTATGACAGGAAAGGAATACCAGGCATTAGCCATTAGAACTTGCAGCATTCCCTATGATTGCAAAGCTGACCGTCTGTATCATGCAGTTTTCGGTCTGAACAGCGAAGCGGGAGAGGTTGCAGGTATCTTACAGAAGAAGTACCAGGGACATGAAGTGAACCTTGAACACA
>OHOA01000309.1_pt1 | contig 27001 bp, 20 predicted proteins | sample 1569681 | NCBI WGS metagenome assembly OHOA01 (sample SAMEA3879609, study PRJEB24766) | human gut metagenome | biome: human-associated habitat; feature: feces | place: USA | collected 1985/1987 | reverse complement strand
ATATTTTTCTCGAAAGGTATTGACATATCCTTCTTTTTGTATTATATTCTAATTACAGTAATCGTTACTGTTATTGATTCAATTTCAGAAAGAGGTGAATCTATGGCTGCAATTAAATATAGCCGACAGCGAGAAGCTATCAAGCATTATCTCGCTTCAACAAAAGAGCATCCCACTGCCGACACTGTTTATCTGCATGTTAAAGAGGATTTTCCTAATATCAGTCTTGGTACTGTTTACCGGAATTTGAATCTGCTGACAGATATCGGCGAAGCGATCAAGATCCCAACACCTGACGGCGGAGATCGATTTGACGGAAATGTTATTCCGCACAATCATTTTCTCTGTACAAGCTGTGGACGGTTACTGGATCTGGAACTGGATATGAAGAGTATTGAAGAAGTGAACCGGCTGGCCGGGGAGAATTTTGATGGAATCATCACTTCAAGTTCCACTTTGTTTTATGGGGAATGCAGTGACTGCATTAGAAAGTCTTAAGTTATAAAAAAAAATTAATAAGAAAAAGGAGATTATCATTATGAAAAAATTTGTATGTACAGTATGTGGTTATGTTCACGAAGGAGATGCTGCACCGGCTGAATGTCCAGTCTGTCACGCACCAGCTTCTAAGTTCAAAGAGCAGGAAGGAGACAAAGTATGGGCTGCTGAACACGTTGTAGGTGTTGCACAGGGTGTCAGCGAAGATATTCTTGCAGATCTTCGTGCAAACTTCGCAGGAGAGTGCTCTGAAGTAGGAATGTACCTTGCAATGGCAAGAGTTGCTCACAGAGAAGGATATCCGGAAATCGGACTTTACTGGGAAAAAGCTGCTTACGAAGAAGCAGAGCATGCTGCAAAATTCGCTGAACTTCTTGGTGAAGTTGTAACAGACAGCACAAAGAAAAACCTTGAGATGAGAGTTGATGCTGAGCACGGTGCTACAGAAGGTAAATTCGATCTTGCAAAGAGAGCGAAAGCTGCTAACCTGGATGCAATCCACGACACAGTACACGAGATGGCTCGCGATGAAGCAAGACACGGAAAAGCATTCGAAGGACTGCTTAAGAGATACTTCGGCTAAACAAACCTTATCAGCAGATGCGATTGCTTCTGCTGTGATAAACCTGCCCATCGGGAAATGTTACATTCCCGATGGGCAGGTTTTTTAATCTTCTTTCTCTTTTCTTTCATCTGATAATTTAACTTTTTTGCCGGCAATGAGTTCCTGTTTCTCTTTTCTCCCTAACTGCTTAATTGCATATTCCCGCTTCATTGCCTGTTCTTTTGTCTCAAATTCCTCATAATAAGCCAATTCAACTGGCCTGCGTGCCTTCGTATATTTCGCACCTTTCCCGGAATTGTGCGCCTCCACACGTTTTTCCAGATCATTTGTCCAGCCCGTGTATAACGTTCCGTCACTACATTTTAGCATATATGTATAATTCAAAAACTCACCTCTGCTATCTCCCGCATTACTCTTTCGATGCTTGCTATTTATTATATCATGAATCTCTTATCCAAGACCAAAACTATGATGTAAGTGGCAAAATTTACTTTTGACACTCACATCATAGTATATTATCAAGAAAACTTTTCCTGTATCCGATGTTACTGTTCACACGATGTGCGACCAGCAACGCATCTCGCCATTTTAAATCGCCTTTGGCGATGGGGCGAGATGCATTCAAGTCAAAACACGCATCCTCCGTGTCAATCAGCGGAGTGATTGACACGGGAGTGAACAGTAACTATCCCATACAATATAGTATTGATCCTGCACCCGTAATCAAACTTTTGATTCCTTCATTTTATCCAAACAAATACAACTTTACTCCATAAAATTCATTGGGTCAACCGGCGCCCCGTCTTTCATAATTTCAAAATATAAATTTGGTCCTTCGACACTATAATATTTCGTCGGTGAATTCAGTGTTCCCACTTCCTCTCCGGCTGCAATATAATCTCCAACTGCTGCCGCCACTTCATCCAGTTGGCCATAAACCGCAGTATACCCATTTCCCATATCAAGTGTCACGGTAGTTCCTGTCTGGGCAGTCTGTTCAATACTCTCTACAACTCCTGCTGCCGCTGCGTGGATTACTTCTCCCTGCGTTCCACCAATAATCAGTGCAGGATTATATTTATACTGCTCCAATGTTGGAAAATATACTGTATGATCCATACTAAAACTCAAAAGTGTTGCTCCGCTTGCCGGCCAGGCAAGTGTACTTTCCTGAGTAAACCACACATTCTGTGTATTTGAAGATGCCGTGCTTTGAATTTCCTCTGTGGATGTATTTCCATTCTCCATACTGTTTTCATTCTCTTGCTGAACATCCTTTTGGGATTCCTGGTTTTCTGCATTATCCTCTTCTGAATCTGTGTCTGTAGGAAGAATATCATCTGTATTCGCCAATGTACTATCATCTTCTGTAAGCTGTTCTGCTGTTGTTTGCGCATCTTTGATCTGCTGCTCCATATCTTTTTTGTAATGATTGTATGTGTAGCTCCCAACCATTGTAATTACCGCAACAAAACAAAGTACTGCGCCAACTGCAGCTCCCTTTCCTTTCAAAAAGGCCGGTCTTTCATTTTTATTCATAATCATCACCTCTGGCTATAGCATTGCCTGAAATGATCGATCTTATTCATCTATGTGGTGTAGTTCTGTTCCTTCATAAAAATATTGCAGGATCTCTTCATAATTTTTCCCATCCTTTGCCATTTCCTGTGCAGTCCACTGACTCATTCCGAATCCGTGCCCTTTTCCAACCGTTGCAATCTTCAACCCGTGTGGACTTTCATAAAAAGAAAATGAACTCGAAGGAAGTTTCAGTGCATCACGGAACTGATCTCCTGTACATATCGTCTCTCCAATCCTCATTTTTCGGACATAACCGGAAGAATCCCATTCCTGAATTTCAAAATCTTCATATCCATAACCATTTTCCGCTTTTTTCTGTTCCTCTGCCACAAGGAATTCTCTACATCTCTTTTGTATCTCTTTATATTCTATCAAATGTACCTGAATTTCATCTTCTGCCGCCTTGTCAAGCGGACATTCTTTTGCTGTGATGTACGGATAATCTGCATTCCCAAGTACCTCCTGCACGTCTCTGGTCTTTCCATTACTGGATTGATGAAACGGTGCCCATGCAAAGGTCTCATGATACCACAATACAATTCCTTTTGTTTCCTGTGCTGCCTGTTGACATTTTTTCAAATTCTCTTCGTATTTTGGCCCCCACTTTTTCTTCATCTGAGTCTGCGTCAGACATTTATCCAAAATAGTTTGCTTTTCTTTCTCTGTTCTGTACAACTCTGTACGTAGAACAACCGCCTGTGCTTTCAATGCTTCTATTTCATATCCTCCATCTGTTTCTCCTGCGAGTATTCCTGCGAGATACACAGATGCATTATCGCTGTCAGCTCCCTGCACCGCATTCTTTCCGTTTATAAAAACAGAAATGATGTAAGGAAGTAAAAACAGTATGATAAGAAATGCAAAAAATAACTTTATTTTATTTCTAATTGTATCACGCATAAAAACAGCCCTCCATACTCTATTGTATGGAAGGCTGTCCTATTTTAGAACTTATCTGGTTTCATTCTCCGTGTAATTGCTTATTCGAAAAGGTCCTGTCCTGATGGAACTTCAACCTTCTCCAGATGCCAGATATCACGAACATACTCTTCGATTGTTCTGTCAGATGTGAACTTACCGCTGCATGCTGTGTTCATCATTGCCATCTTAGACCATCTCTGCTGATCTCTATAAGCTTCTTCTACTCTCTTCTGTGCATCTGCATAAGAACGGAAGTCTTTCAGAATGAAGTAAGTATCTGCTTTGTCTGTACACTGTGTATTCAGCAGTGAGTTATACAGATTGATATACATGTTGTGATCGCCGTTAGAATATGTTCCATCCATCAGCTGATCTACGACACGTTTGATCTCCCAATCATTAAAGTAAACATCTGTTGGGTTGTAACCGCCATTGTTCTCGTAATTGATTACTTCCTGTGAACTCAGACCGAAGATAAATGCATTCTCTTCTCCAACTTCATGAACGATCTCTACATTTGCTCCGTCCATTGTTCCGAGTGTCGGTGCACCGTTCAACATGAACTTCATGTTACCTGTACCGGATGCCTCTTTGGAAGCTGTTGAAATCTGTTCGCTGACATCTGCCGCTGCGAAAAGAATCTCTGCATTGGATACTCTGTAGTCTTCGATAAATACAACTTTCAGCTTTCCGTTGATGCTTCTGTCGTTATTTACAACATCTGCTACGGAGTTGATCAGTTTGATTGTCTCTTTCGCACGAAGGTATCCTGCTGCTGCCTTTGCTCCGAAGATAAATGTTCTTGGGTAGAAGGACATCTCCGGATGCTCTTTGATCTGATTGTACAGATACATGATATGCAGGATATTTAACAGCTGACGTTTGTACTCATGCAGACGTTTTACCTGAATGTCAAAGATAGAGCGAGGATCTACATCGATTCCGTTATGCTCTTTGATATATTTCGCAAGGCGAACTTTATTCTGGTATTTAATTTCCATAAATTCACGTCTTGCGTCTTCGTCTTCAACAAGTGGTTTCAGCTTTGCAATCTGAGACAGATCTGTGATCCATCCATCACCGATCTTATCTGTGATCCAATCCGCAAGAAGTGGGTTTCCATGTGCGAGGAAACGTCTCTGTGTGATTCCATTTGTCTTATTGTTGAATTTCTCAGGCATCATCTGATAGAAATCTTTCAGTTCCTTTTTCTCAAGGATCTCTGTATGAAGCTGTGCAACACCATTTACAGAGAATCCTGCAACGATTGCCATGTTAGCCATACGAACCTGTCCGTTCATAAGGATTGCCATTTTGCGGACTTTCTCTTCATTTCCCGGATACATTTCGCGAACCTTAATCAGGAAACGACGATCGATCTCCTGTACAATCTGGTAAATACGTGGAAGCAGTTTAGAGAACAGGTCGATTGGCCATTTCTCAAGTGCCTCTGCCATGATTGTATGGTTTGTATAAGCACAAGTCTTACTTGTAACTTCCCATGCATCCTCCCAGCTTAATCCTTCTACGTCGATGAGGAGACGCATTAATTCTGGAACTGCAACTGTCGGGTGAGTATCGTTCATCTGGATAACAACCTTCTCATGCAGTTTTCTGATATCACCATGTTTTTTCTTATACTTCTCGATCAGAGCCTGAAGACTTGCAGAAATAAAGAAATACTGCTGTTTCAGACGAAGCTCTTTTCCTGAGTAATGGTTATCGTTCGGATAGAGAACATCAACGATCAGTTTTGCAAGGTTTTCCTGCTCTACTGCTTTGTGATAATTTCCTCTGTCAAATTCATCAAGTTTAAAGTCTGTGATCGGTTTTGCATCCCATACACGCAGTGTATTTACTACGTGATTGCCATATCCAACGATTGGCATATCATACGGAACTGCCATGACAGACTCATAGTTTTCCTGGATAAATTTATCTTTTCCTGTAACAGGATCTTTCTCGAAACGGATATTTCCGCCAAAACGTACTTCTTTTGCGTACTCTTCACGGCGAATCTCAAACGGATTTCCTTCTTTCAGCCAGTTGTCCGGAACCTCTACCTGATATCCATCTTTGATTTTCTGTTTGAACATTCCGTAACGATAACGGATTCCACATCCATATGCCGGGTAATTCAGTGTAGCGAGAGAATCAAGGAAACATGCTGCAAGACGTCCAAGACCTCCATTACCAAGAGCCGCATCCGGCTCCTGGTCTTCAATCACGTTCAGATCAATATTCATCTCTTCCAGTGCTTCTTTTACTTCTTTATATGCTGTCATATTGATGAGGTTGTTGCCAAGTGCACGTCCCATAAGGAACTCCATTGACATATAGTATACTGTCTTAGCGTCTGTCTCATCATATCTTTTTTGTGTCTCAATCCAATCATCGATAATCACATCTTTGACTGCATAGGATACTGCCTGGAATAACTGCTGCGGCGTAGCCTCATCGATTGTCTTTCTGTAAAGTGTCTTAACGTTATCCTTTACTGCCGCTTTAAACGCTTTTTTCTCGAATCTTTTACTGAACATGTTTATTACTCTCCTTTTTTCTCAACACCCATTGTAACTGCTTCGCCGTTGATCTTCCATTCTTTCACGTAACCATCCGGCTGTGCTTTTACAACTTCATCAGCAAGTACCTCACCTGCGATCAGTGTGTTGTTCTTTTCGAAGACAGCTTCTGCCTTTTCACTACCCTCGTATGTAACTTTGATTCTGTCCATAACTTCGAAATCAGCTTCTTTTCTCATTGTCTGGATCTTGCTGATGATCTCACGTACAAATCCCTCTTCCAGCAGCTCTGGTGACAGGTTTGTATCGAGAACAACTGTGATTCCGTTGTCATTTACAGATTCATATCCTTCAATCTGTGCTGTATCAATCAGAAGATCTTCCTTGAAGAGTTCAATCTCCTGTCCGTTTACATCCAGTTTGAGTGCACCTGTAGCGTTGAGCTCATCCATTGCTGCATTTCCATCGATGTCGTTAAGCGCCGCTTTGATACCACCTAACATCTTACCATATTTCGGTCCGACTGTCTTTAATTGTGGTTTAAAACTATAAGAAGTAAAGTCTCTTACATCATCTGTGAATTTAACATTTTTAACATTCAGCTCGTCTGCAACGATCTCCTGATAGAATTCCGGAAGATCAAAATCTGCTTTCACAAACATCTTTCCGATTGGCTGACGGTTCTTGATGTTGGATGCATTACGGCATGCACGTCCCATAACAACAAGGTCAAGAACATGTTCCATGTTATTTTCAAGTTCTTTATCAATCTGTTCTTCATGAACTTCTGGGAAGTCACAAAGGTGAATACTTTCCAGAGCATCCTTATCAATGCTGCGAACCAGGTTCTGATAAATCTCTTCTGTCATGAACGGGATCATCGGAGCTGCTGCCTTAGATACTGTAACAAGAGCTGTGTACAGAGTCATGTAAGCATTGATCTTATCCTGCTCCATTCCCTTTGCCCAGAAACGTTCACGGCTTCTTCTTACATACCAGTTACTCAGATCATCTACGAAATCCTGAAGCACACGTGCTGCCTCTGGGATTCTGTAATTGCCAAGATTATAATCTACATCTTTTACCATTGTGTTCATCTTGGAGAGGATCCACTTATCCATAACCAGAAGTTTATCGTATTCCAAAGTATATTTTGTTGCATCAAAATTATCAATGTTCGCATAAAGCACGAAGAATGCATAAGTATTCCAAAGTGTTCCCATGAACTTACGCTGTCCTTCCTGAACGGCTTTTCCGTGGAAACGGTTCGGCAGCCACGGAGCACTGTTGATGTAGAAATACCAGCGGATCGCATCTGCTCCGTATTTCTCAAGTGCATCAAACGGATCGACCGCATTTCCTTTAGACTTACTCATCTTCTGTCCGTTCTCATCCTGAACATGTCCAAGAACGATAACGTTCTTATATGGAGCCTTGTTGAACAGCAGTGTTGAGATTGCAAGCAGAGAATAGAACCATCCTCTTGTCTGGTCTACCGCCTCGGAAATGAAGTCTGCCGGGAACTGTCTCTCAAATAAGTCTTTATTTTCAAATGGATAATGATGCTGTGCAAATGGCATGGATCCACTGTCGAACCAGCAGTCAATAACTTCCGGTACTCTGTGCATCTCTTTCCCACACTCCGGACACTTGATTGTTACAGCGTCGATGTATGGGCGGTGAAGCTCGATATCATCCGGACAGTTATCAGACATTGATTTCAGTTCTTCAATGCTTCCGATAGAGTGCATATGTCCACACTCGCACTGCCAGATATTCAGTGGTGTTCCCCAGTAACGGTTACGGCTGATTCCCCAGTCCTGAACGTTCTCGATCCAGTCACCGAAACGTCCTTTACCGATGCTTTCCGGAATCCAGTTAATTGTATTATTATTTCTGATCAGATCTTCGCGAACTGCTGTCATCTTAATGAACCAGGACTCACGAGCATAGTAGATCAGCGGAGTATCACATCTCCAGCAGTGAGGATAGCTATGCTCGAACTTCGGTGCATCGTAGAGAAGTCCTCTTGCATCCAGATCCTTTAATACTTCCGGATCAGCTTTCTTTACAAACAGACCGGCGAACGGTGTGGATTCTGCCATCTCACCCTTTTCGTCTACAAGCTGTACGAATGGAAGTTCATATTTTCTTCCTACGTTCGCATCATCTTCACCAAATGCAGGTGCGATATGAACAACTCCTGTACCATCTGTAAGAGTTACATATTCATCACATACAACATAGAATGCTTTCTTGCGCTGTTTTGCAGCCTCGTCTGCTGCACACTGATACAGCGGCTCATATTCTTTTCCTTCCAGATCAGTTCCCTTATAAGTCTCAAGAATTTCGTAAGCATCTTTGCCTTCTTCTGCAAGTCTTCCAAGAACTGTATCAAGCAGTGCACATGCCATATAATATACATGTCCGTCTGCTGCCTTAACCTTTGCGTAATCTTCTTTCGGATTTACACAAAGTGCAAGGTTGGATGGAAGTGTCCAAGGTGTTGTTGTCCATGCAAGAATATATGCATCTTCATCTTTTACTTTAAAACGAACGATTGCTGAACGCTCCTTGACATCCTTGTATCCCTGTGCAACTTCCTGTGCGGAAAGCGGTGTTCCACAACGCGGGCAGTAAGGAACGATCTTAAATCCTTTGTAAAGGAGTCCCTTATCCCAGATCTGCTTCAGAGCCCACCATTCAGACTCGATAAAATTGTTATCATATGTTACATATGGGTGCTCCATGTCAGCCCAGAATCCAACTGTACCTGAGAAATCCTCCCACATTCCTTTGTATTTCCATACACTCTCTTTACATTTCTTGATAAATGGTTCAAGACCATATTTCTCAATCTGATCTTTTCCATCAAGACCAAGAAGCTTCTCAACTTCAAGCTCTACCGGAAGGCCATGTGTATCCCATCCGGCCTTTCTTGGAACCATATACCCTTTCATTGTACGGTATCTTGGGATCATATCCTTGATAACACGAGTTAAAACGTGTCCGATATGCGGTTTACCATTTGCTGTCGGAGGTCCATCATAGAAAATATAATCCGGGCACCCTTCTTTTTCATCCATACTTTTCTGGAAGATTTCATTATCATCCCAGAACTTTTCAACTTCTTTTTCACGGCTGACAAAATTCATGTCAGTTGAAACTTTCTTATACATGTTCTTATCCTTTCCTGAGTTTATTTTATGATTCTTAAAAAAAGAAAGGCTTCCGTCCTGTAATAGGACGAAAGCCTGAACTTCTCTCGTTAAACCACCTGTTACATCATACTTAGGTCTGATTTCTGACCTGCATATGGTATCCTTTAACGCCGGACACGCGTCAGTCCTTACTCTCCATTTCTACATCTGTTTCAGGAACTGCTGCTCTGGAGTGATCTTCAAAAATCTCTTACTTGCACCGGACTCCCACCATCTCCGGCTCGCTGTAACGTTCGGATAAATCCTACTGTCTCCGTCATCGCTTTATCTGTGAACTTCTACACACGGCTTATTATAAAGAGATTCTTGCCTCTAGTCAAGGTTTATTATGATAAAAAAAGTGCGAAAAAACGTTGTTTTCAGCGTTCTTTCGCAAATTTCTGTTTTCTTATCTGCGGCGTTTCTTCTTTCTTTTCACATTACCACTCTTTGCATTTCTTCTTTTTCCTTTTTTTCTTCTGCGACGTCTTATCTGCTTCCGGTAATTCGCAAGTACAACAATGATGATCAATAAAATCACAACTGCAATTACAACTCCGATCACAATTTTCATAAACTTTGAAATCCCGGTTACGACAGTTGAAGTTGTCTTATCTTTCTTTTTTCCCAAAACAGCTGCACTGCTTTCCTCTGTTTTTTCTATCGCAGCTTTCACACTGCCTACTTCCTGCCCTTTATAAGTAAATGTTACTGTTCCGGATCCATCCTTGTTGCTGTCTTCCTTCACTTCTGCTTTCACATCAGAAAATTGTGCACTCTTCGGAAGTACGATATAAGCATCTTCATCTTCATAAGACTTCACACCTTCCGGAAGCTTCTGATCCTTCAAAGATATTTTCGAAAAATTACTGTAAGCATAATCAAACATCGCACGAGTATCTATATAAGCATCATTTCCAAAATCATAAAGTACAACCGCAACAAGCTGCATATCTCCGTTATCTGCCATTGTCACAAGCGTTGTTCTTGCCTGATCTGTGTAGCCGGTCTTACCGCCCTTGCAGTATTCATAATAATTATCATTCTGTGGCCAGAGCATCTTGTGCTTCTGCTGAAAAGTACGTTCTTCATTCACCAGATTCGTTACCGGAATCGTATGGCTTAACGATTGGGAAATTGTCCGGAACGCTTCCTTCTGATAAACTGCTGCACCAATTCTTGCCATATCATGCGCCGTTGTATAATGTTGTTCATCATGAAGTCCGTTCGCATTCGTCCAGTGTGAACCTGTACATCCAAGTTTTTCTGACTCATCATTCATCGCCTGAATAAATGTGTCATAACCTCCGCCCATCTTCTTGCCAACACTCTCAGCTACTGCATAAGAGACCTCATTTGCCGATGCCAGCAGAACGGCATAGAGCGCATCTTCCATACTGATCTGCTCCCCCGGCGTCATGCCGATATGGGCATCGCCATATTCCAGAAAGGAGATGCTGTCCTGGGAAAATTCTACCGTATCTGTAAGCTCTGCATTGTCCAACGCAACCAATGTTGTCAAAAGTTTCGTAATACTCGCCGGATAATGCTTCTTTTCAATCTGCTTGCTATATAAAACCGCCCCACTATTCATATCCATAACGATTGCGGAATCCGCATAAGTTGCCGGTCCCTGTGGCCAGTTCTCCACACTGTTTGAATCTGGTGCGATCGCATAACAGTTCTGACGCTGTGTCTCCCTGTCTTCTTCCTCTGTCTGAGTTGAATCTGTTGTGGCTGCCGCCGTTTCTTCCTCAGCAAATGTCTGTACTGCCGGCATTAATATCATAGATGCCGCCAGAAAAAGAGACAGACAGCACTTTCCGTATCTCTTAAAATTTATCATAAAGGATATCCTCCGGTTGTTTGAATTCATAACGCAAAAATCCCCACAGACCTTTCATCTGTGGGGAATCTGTGACTATTGTTATTATAATTCTACTGAAAGTTTTTTTCAATAGTCCGGAGGCTATTTTCTTTCAACTATCGAATCTCTTCCATCACAATCTCTGCTCCCGCAGCTTCTACTACAAGGCTGTCTTTCTGTGGATAGAACCGTGTGGTGAACACATACTCGCCATGATTCACAAACACTTCCACTGAAGACTTATCCACAAGAATTTCAACACTTGAAATTTTATCTACATCCACATAACGTATTCCTCTTCCTGCAGATACAGAATTTTTATCCTGACTTGTGAAATGCATCTCGAATCTTCCATTTTTGTACTCAAGGATCAATTCTTCACCAATCACTGTCCTGAATTCATTGTTCTGAATGCCCGAGATATTCACATCATAGACTTTATATCCATCTTTTTTCAACATTCCGGCTGACTTATCCACAAGAGTTTTCTTCTTTCGCAATTCTCTGACCGGTCTCTGACAAACTTTGCCATCTTCTACAAATACTTCTCTCGGAAAAGTGAAGCAGTGCTGCCACCCTTCTGCGATCGTCAGATTAGTATATTCTTCACAATCCGGCATTCCCATCCAGCTGATGTGAACCCTTCTTCCATCTTCAGTCTCAAAACTCTGCGGTGCATAGAAATCAAATCCGTAATCCCACAGCATGTATTCTGAAAGTTTATAATCATCTAAAATATTTCCATCAACCATGAAATATCCTGACTGATAAACATTTCTGTCATCCCATACTCCGCCTTCAAGTCCCTGCACAGAAGCAGAAAGAATTTTTGTTCCATCTACCTCAAAGTAATCCGGGCATTCCCACATATAACCAAACGGTTTCTCTGATTCCACACGGCTTCTGAACTTCCAGTTAATCTTATCTTTTGACGCGAAGATCAATGCCTGTCCGACATCTTCTTTTGTACGCGCACCCTGAATCATGTAGTAAGTATCTCCTTCTTTCCACACCTTCGGATCGCGCACATGGCAAGTCAGATCTGACGGGTAATCCACATTTCTCATCAGTTCTTTTTTTGATCCAAATGTCTTTCCATCCTCACTGACAACAAGAACCGTATTTGACTCGCGTCCTGTGTTGATATAGTCAAAATCTCCGTCTCCCAGCTTTACATTGCCTGTATAGTAAACATACATTTTGTCATCTTCGATAAATGCTGATCCGGAGTATACACCATGACAGTCAAATGGCTGATCCGGATATAACTTTACTCCCTGGTATTCCCAGTCGATCATATCTTTGCTTGTATAGTGCCCCCACATCTTCACGCCGCCTTCGGCATTAAATGGAGAATACTGAAAAAATGCATGATAGATCCCATTCAACTGGCACAATCCGTTCGGATCATTGAGCCAGCCAACAGGAGGCATCAGATGCAGCTTCTCACGATAATCCGCTCCTTCTTTCTGCTCTTTTTCTTTCATCATCTCTTCCGTCATATCTACCAGTTTGATCAGATCCCTTGTTAATGCATTCATGCTCTTGTCTCCCTTTTTCCATTTACAGCCGTTCTATTCTGCAAGAATTCTTCTTTGAATAAAACGGCTGTATCTTTTTAATCACTGTTCAATTTATTTCTCAATCTTCATTGCGAGATCAGCTGTTGTAACTGTTCCCGCTGCTGTCTTCTCTACTTTGCTGAAGTCATCTGCATTCGTCAGTATCATCATCGTAGTTGCCGGATGTCCTGCTGCTTTGATAGCATCCAGATCTGCTTCGATCAGCACATCGCCCTTACGAACTTTTGCTCCGTCTGCTACTTTCTTTACAAATCCTTTTCCATCCATGGAAACTGTATCAATTCCAATGTGGATCAGAAGCTCTGCTCCTGCTTCCGTTGCGATGCATACTGCATGCCCTGTATCGAAGATATTCATTACTTCACCGTCACATGGTGCTACAATCTTTCCATCTGTTGGCTCAACTGCAATAGTTGTTCCAAGCATCTCTGATGCAAATGTCTCATCTGCGACTTCTGCTGTCGGAACAACAGTTCCATTTACCGGACTTGTGATTTCTTCTACAGAAACAGTTTTTTCAGCAGAGTTCTCTGTCTCTTCCGCATTTGCTTCTGCTTCTTTATTCTCAACCGCTGCCTCTGTCCTGGCTGCCTGAGTTGCAGGCTCTTTATCTTTGTAAATCATGAAGGAGATCACAAATGCTACTCCTACTGAAATTGCCATCTCGATAATGTACTGAAGCGGCTGATTCAGGCAAAGCAGAATACCGAAGATACCTGTTACTCCTGTTCCCTTTGCTCCAAGATGTACAAGTGATGCATACAGAGCTCCACATCCTCCACCAATACATCCTGCGATAAATGGTTTGAAGAATCTTAAGTTTACACCAAAGATTGCCGGCTCTGTGATTCCCATAAATGCACTAAGTGATGACGGGAGTGCAAGGGATTTAACTTTCTGATCTTTTGATTTAATTCCAACTGCTAATGCTGCCGCACCCTGTGCTACATTTGCTGCACTTGCAAGTGGAAGCCAATAAGTTACTCCATATTTTGCCAACTGACCGATGTCAATGGCTGTGTACATCTGATGAATACCTGTTACTACTGTCGGTGCATACAAACCTCCCATGATCAGACTTCCAAGTCCGAGCGGAAGTGTCAGCATCCACTGGATTGCTCCAAGGATCGCATTCTCACCCCATACAAAGATTGGTCCTACAATGGAAAGTGTAAGATATCCTGTCACGAATACGCTGACAAGTGGTGTTACAAACAGGTCAAGTGCTGCCGGAACTACCTTGTGCAGCTTCTTTTCTAATACAGAAAGGATCCATACTGCAATAATAACCGGGATTACATGTCCCTGGTATCCAACCATGTCGATGTGATACAGTCCGAAGAATACGCTCTGTGTCTGCTGTACTCCTTCCGTTGCAACCGTATAAGCGTTCTGTAATGACGGATGAATCATGATCATACCGATAACAGCTCCAAGATACTGGTTTGCACCAAATGCTTTCGCAGCTGAAAATGCAATCAGGATCTGCAGGAATGTATAAGCGATATTACTGAACAGATTCGCAAATACATAAATAGAACTATTTGTATTGATTGTTAAAAATCCATTTGCATTCATAAAATCCAGTGCATTCATGATTCCCATCAGGAAACCACTTGCTACGATGGCCGGAATGATAGGTACGAAAATATCACCTAACAGCTTGATGGCCTTCATAAACCAATTCTGCTTCTCTGCCGCTGCTTCCTTTGCCTCAGCTTTTGTGCTTGCTGTAATACCTGCGATCGCGATAAATTCATCAAACACTTTATTCACTGTTCCTGTTCCAAGAATAATCTGAAGCTGTCCAGATGCCTCAAATACTCCCTTTACTCCGTCCACATTCTCTATTGCCTCTTTATCAGCCTTACTATTATCTGCGATAACAAGACGAAGACGCGTTGCGCAGTGCGCTGCGGATACAATATTCTTACTTCCACCTACATATCCCAGAATCTCCTGGGCTGTTTTCCTGTAATCCATGATTACGCTCCCTTCCTTCTCTATTTTATGTGTAATCGTTTTCACATTTTATGATTTTATATTAAATAAAAAAATGCCATTTGTAAAGATGGCATTTTTACTAATTCTGATTCTTCTGTTTTGTTTAACTTGCATTATGCTCTTAGTTACATTCATTCAAATCTATTCACGATCTGGAATCCCAGCTTCATATGCACCGGCACCGGATTTTTCTCTTCAATCTGTTCAAGTAAGAGCTCTGCCCCCTTGATTCCACTCGTTTTATACCCAAAATGAACCGTTGGAATACCGCCTGTCACAGCCCTTAACATCTGATTATCACCAAATCCTGTGACACAGATACCAGACTGTTCCAAAATGTGTAGCATCCTTGCACCAGAATTCTGAACCGACTCCGGAACCTCCTTTTTACTCTGTGCGATCAATGCCTCGATTGCTCCCGCTGCAATCGTATCTGTTGCGCATGATATGATATCGATTCCATTTTCTTCACTCAACAAATCCACTACTGCTTCATATCCGCCGCTCATTGTAAATTCTGATTCGCGTCTGTACCGATGGTCATCGAAAGTAATCCCGGCTTCCTGAAGTCCCTTGCGGAACCCGTCTTCTCTGGCAGCACCTGCCGCCTTATCTTCACGAGTAACACCAATATATGCAATCTTGCAATCTTCAGGTCTTCCACCATTCCGCTTCAGTGCTTTCAACGCAACTTCTTGTCCCATTGCTCTTCCCGCACCAAAATCATCATGATAGATACAGCTTGCCATTTCCGTCTCCTGTCCCACAACCACAACCGGAACCTTTGATTCTTTTAAAAATCTCCGATGCTCGTCTGTAAGCACTGTACCGATCAGTACAATTCCATCTACCGGATAACTTTCAAAGATTCTCAAATAAATCAGCTCATTCTTTGGCTGATTATCCGTACTTGCAAGAAGCATCTGGTACCCTCTTGCCGAAAGAACCTGTTCAATTCCCGCTGTAATCCGGCTGATTGATTCTGAATTGATCTTCGGAGCCACCACACCGACCAGATGTGCACGTCCGGTTCTTAGGATTCTTGCCTGAGTAGACGGCTGATATCCCGTCTTCTCAATCACTTTACGGATCTGTTCCTTTTTCTGTTCACTCACATATCCGCCATTCAAATATCTTGATACTGCTGCGCTGGACACCCCGGCCATCTGTGCAATCTCTTTTATCGTCATTGTATACTGCCTGCCTTTATTTCCCTGATTTTCGAAATTATCCAGATCCATTTCCGCTCTTTTTCTAACTTTGACCTGAATCTGAATGACATTCACATTTTAACATTCAACAGACAAATATGCAACGGCGTTGCGCTACATCATTCTTGATCTATCTGTCCACATCATATAGAAATCCATAAAGTATTACTCTTCCATTCGTCTGATCGTTAGAACAAGTAGATAAGCCAATGATCCTGTTCCACCCCTCTTTTCCTTTTTTCTCAGGAAGACGATACTGCACGGCATGTGCCTTTATATATTCCATCAGTTCTTCCAGATTCTCTTTCTTATAATCTTGTGGATTATAAATAACTTCATCATACGCATCCGTCTCCACACAGGCGAACCACTGGATTTTTTCTAACTGTTCATTCAAATATAGCGTACCTGTTTTGTGCGATTCAAAATACTCCTTTTCTTTATAATTCATCACATCCCCAAACATTGCGCCATTATCCATATGGTGACCATATAATAAACTGTAACTGTCAATAAATTTTCTGTCATTTCTGCTATCCAGAAAAATACTTCCTGAAAGAGCAAACTCTCCATAAATATCCTGATTAATATATTCTAGATTTGTTTCTCCCTGCACAACCGGATAATCAATCTTTGTTCCGTCTACCGTCAGCCAGGCACACACATCCGGATTGATTTTCTGAAGTTCCTGCAGGGACGGACTTTCATCCGTTTTCCCTGCAGGTTTATATTTCATCAATTCTCCGCTGATAAACGCACGTCGGTTGATCTGGCAGGTATCCCATAATGAATATGCACCATAAAGAAGCATAAGAATAATAAAGAGCGCTGCCAGAATTTCCAATATCTTATTTCCCGCTTCTATAACTTTAAAAAACAGCTCTTCCCTCTGCTCCCCTGCCTCCTGACCTTCTGTCGTTTCGTTTATCATGCTCTTTTTCTACGAAAGAAAACTGATCCAAATGCGCCTGCCGCACCCACAAGTAATACGTATGGTGTGTATTTCTTTGCAACGCCTGTTACTACAGCCGCATCTTTCTCATTCACATACTGAACTACTGTACCATCTTCTTTTGTAGTTCCTGTCTTTGTTCCGGTCGCAGTTGTTTCTCCATCAATCGTAGTAGTATATCCATCTTTATTCGCATCGGTCTCTGTCACCGTGTATTTATCAGATTCTGTCAATCCATAAATTGTAATCGAACCTGTATCAGAAATCTGATAAGAAGTTTCTGCTTCATTGCTTGTGATGTATTCTGTAAGTGCCTGTGCATTTGCATTTTTCTTCACTACAACTTTGTAGAGTTCTCCCTGTCCACCATTCACCGCAACCTTAAATTCAAAGGATTTATTTTTAACGCCCTGATTACCTGTGATCGTTTTTTTGATTGTCACATCATGTGTTGTATCATTTTCTGCACCATAATCATTGATAAATTCAAGATCACCTTTTTCACCGTTATTTTCTGTAATTACATTTCCAACATAAAGTGCTCCATCTGCTCCGTTATATACAAAAAGATAAACATCTCTGCCTGCTGTATCATAATCGATTCCTTCATAAGAACCTGCATCTTCAGTCACAACATAATGATAAACACCGGCATGTTCAAATACCTCTGCATTGATTTCCAATGTTGCATTCTTGCTGTAAACTGCTGCCAGTGTATCTTCTCCTGATGGCTGGAATCCGATTGTCTGGGTGGCCTTGATTCCACCTGTCACACCGGCATATACTACATTATCTCTCCAATTTTCTGCTGCTTCACCATTCTCCACATGAAACGAAAATGAAGTGTTTGGCTGGTATGTATTTCCATCCGTTGTCACTGTTTTCTTCAGATTCAACTGTGTGATCGGTTCATTTTCCTCGGCCGCCGCATTTACCACACAAACTGACATCATCATCATGCTCGCCATTGCCATTGCTGAAATACGTCCTGCTGTTTTCTTATTCATAATCTCTACCTCACTTTTTACTCTGATTTCCGGGTTTCAGATATCTGACCGGCGGAGCACCGTAATTACTCTGCCTTTTATCTCCTTGCCCTTCACAGCTCCAAAATACCGGCTGTCTTTTGCATTTTCCCGTTGATCTCCCAGAATAAAATATTCTCCGCCCTTCAGCGTCAGTGGATAGACCGTGTCACTTTCGTATTGCGGTGTATCATAGAAAATATCATTTTCCACAATCTTACTTCCATTGATCTTTACCTCTTCGTCCTCTGTAATCTCTACCGTATCATCGCCGGTTGCGATCACTCTGCCCACATATTTCTCTCCTGCTTTCTGAATGACCACCACATCCCCGCTTTTCGGTTTTTCCAGTCGATAATAAAAGAGCAGATCTCCCGCACTGATGCGTGGCGACATATCATTGTTTTTCATGGTTGTAATGCCAAACAACATCCCGAACAAAACCCACAGAAACACCAGAAGAAATGCAAGACGAATCAGAAAAAGATGAATCTCTCCTTTTAATTTCATGAATCTTTTTCTTTCCTCTTTCTTCGAAGAAACAGAAAAACCGCGCCTCCTGTTATGCCTGCTGTTTCTATTAGGATTGTAGGAAACATCCTGTTCTCTACTCCTGTCGGAACAACCATAAGCGGTTGATACTGATTCGTATATGTTACTGTTACAGTCTGCTCCTTCGCTACATCAATTTGTGCTGTCATCCCCTCTGTCTGACTTTCCTGTCCCACGAGATAAAAGGTATGCCCCAGCCTGTAGTTATTCTGTTCCTGAGCAATCTCCGTCACTGTATATTCCCCAGGTTCAATCGCCTGAAGAGATGCACTCCACTGACCATTTTGCGGAAGCTTCACTTCTTCGATCACTTCTTCTCCCCGTTTTACTTGAAATGTAAAGGACTCGTCCGGAATCTGACTCGCTGCAATTCCCTCCACCTGTTTTGTAATCATCAGATTACCTGTTTTTGCCGGTGGGTTTGGGAGATCCTTTCCAAAAGAAATGTTATCGAGCAGGTTTCCATTTGACAGATTTCCATTTGCTGCCTCTACTGCCACAAAATAAAATCGAGTAACATATTGCCCTGCCGGAACTGTATAATCTCCATAGTGATAAGTCCATTTTCCAGTTTTATCTGACAATACCGCCTGCACATCAGGATTACTCTGATCAAATCCCGAGCCTGCCGGATTCCAATCAGAACTCATTGATTTCGTATCACTGATGATAACCGCCATCGTGTCTGTTCCCCAGCGTCCTGCATGTTCCAATCCCCAGTGAAGGACTGTCCCTGGTTCTGTCAAAACATCCTGATAAAGAGCCCCTGGTTCCTCACAGTTTAATTCTGCGAACTGATTTCCCTGTGCCGCACTGCTGATGTTATAAACCGGTTTTGGATCATTAACCGTATTTCCATAATAACTTCTGCTTCCGTCTGCAATCTCGATATAATAATCTTTCTGATTTCCAGCGCCAAAATATGCACCTTTCGCTGTTGTCTTCCAGTACAAATTATTCATTCCATTTGCTACCTGAATAAAATGTGCATCCTTATAAGTCAGTGTTCCTGCATCAGATACTTTTGGCGTCTCAAAACTTCCATTCTGAAGCTTGTCATAATAATTCACCTTGTATTCGGAAGAATAAACTGTCACCGCCTCATTTACTGTCACTTTCACACGAAATGTCTTCTGTGCACCATCTCTTGCAACTTCATAGGATTGCTTTCTACTATCCACAGTCGCTGTATCCTCAATGTCTTTCCATTGACCTTTTTCACTTACCTGCCACTGATAAGCAATCTGATCTGATTCTGTTGTTCCACTAACCTCTGCTGTCAGAGAACCTTTTGTAAGAATCTCATCTTTAAGAACAACTGAAATTTTCTCTGAATCGGTACTTTTCCCTTCCTCTGTTACTACTCCAGACTCAGGGGGAGATTCTTTTGCGCCTGGTTTCTGCATTTCTGATCGGGAAGTCTCTTCCGCATCTGTTTCTTCCGGGAGCACGGTACAATCTGTTCCCTCTGTAGTTTGTACAGCCTCAACTTGTACACCTTCTGCCAGTACCTGAACCCCCATCAACGACAGCATCATCAATACCGCCATCAGAAATGCAAAATGTCTTCTCAGCTTTCTTCGCATTTTGCCCTCTCCTGTCTTAAATTGAATTGTTACCTTTCAGGAAGTACTGTCGATATATTTTATATCTGCCCTCCTGTCTAATATATGTATGACGCTGGATTTCTGATTATGACTTGAAAGAGATAAAAATAGATTTCTTTAAGATTTTTTACATTTTTTTTAATTTTCTCTTGCAAAGACCATCTAAGTATGATAATATATTTTTCGTCGATAAGACAAGGAAATATTCCTCCTTAGCTCAGTCGGTAGAGCATTCGGCTGTTAACCGAAGTGTCGTTGGTTCAAGTCCAACAGGGGGAGCTATGAAGAACATCTCACAGATTTCGCGCTGTGGGATGTTTTTTTGTTGCGTAAATCTGACACAGCTTGTCAGATTTTTCCTTATCCAGTAGCTCTAAAATGCTACGCATTTCATCGCTGTGTCGTATCCGCCACATAATTAAAGACAGACTGTAGTACTTTCGTGCAAGCACGAGGTAGCACAGTCTGTCTTTAATTGCCTGGCTCTGTATATGTAACAAAAAACGGACTGTGCAATGCACAATCCGTAATCCTAGTGGAGAATACGAGAGTCGAACTCGTGACCTCCTGCTTGCAAGGCAGGCGCTCTCCCAACTGAGCTAATCCCCCATATGTATGTCCTCAACAGAACTTCTATATGATATCATAGCTTATTGAGAGTGTCAACCCTATTTTTAATATTTTTCTTTTATTTTTCCTACCGGAATCCAAGTAACCAAATCAACAGCGGATTATGGTTGTACAAAAACGTCAAGATCGCGCTCTGCTCAACCATCGCATAACACGTTGTTCCAATCTCTGTCGTATAAATCAGAGTCAGCACAAGGAATGCGATCCATACGATAATACATCCCAGACCAATTCCAAGCACTCCTCCCGCCAGATGATTGATCGCACCAAGTAACGGAAGTTCACCAATAATATTCACTGCATACATCAATGCGCTTACAAGAATGATCGCAATCAAAAATGTCACAAGAAATGACACAACATTGAGAATCATTCGTGAAATATAGGCTGCAACATATTCTGGGAAAGTTGTAACATCCAGTTCTTCATAAATCGCAGTATTATTATTTTCCAGCAATGCATCTTTCAAAAACTGTGGCAACATTGAATTCTCAATCTCACGGATCTGTGTATCTTTTGGAAGATCTCCGACCACTTTCAGGATATCCTGTGCAGTTATCCCCAGTTTGTCCCATCCAGATTCGCTTAATGATTTAATCTGGTCTACCGTTAAATTCTCCAGAGGTGTTCCACTGAGATTCGCTTTCAACAGATCATCTGCTGAAAGCTCTGGCATAAATGCTTCCACTATCTTCTTCTCCAGTACGTCCTGCGCCGGTGTATGCTTCATCAGCGCATCCGACACGTATGGGGAAAGGAATGACACCAGTACCAGTGTCAATATTGTTGACAGAAGGGATAAACCAATTCTGAGAAATCCCTTCACAAAGCCGGCAATCATGCAGACTAAAAACACAATCCCGACTGCAAGTAACAACCAATTCTCCATATATCTCTCCTATTTTGTCAAATAAACAATTCGCAGTTCATTATCACTCATCACATAGTATCTGTTCAGACCAAATGCATCAAAGATTTCCTGCGCATCTGCTCCCAGGTCTCCCTTAAACTTCAGGATTCCTGTCGTTGTATAAATACAGCACTTACTTCCATCATACAGAATGATATTGTCTCCATCCATCTTTACATGACTATAATCTCCCTGTATTTCTCTACTGAACACAGTATCTCCTGATTGATTATACATTCTCAACTCATACCCTGACTTCTCCTGATTAAGCAGGACAAATCCAAAATAAGAATCCGAATGGAAAACACTTTTTATCTCTTGATTCACTTTCACTTCTTTTATCTGCTTTGGAGTATCTTTTCCTGTATAAATCTCAAATCCATTATCTCCAACTGCAACAGATCTGTCATTTCCCATAAAGAAAATCTCGCCGATCAGCATATCTTCATAAGTATCTGCCGTCACTTTGTTATCTGCCTTCTCTTTGCCGGCAGCATCAAAATTATAATATCCGATCCTGCTCTGCACCTGTGTTCCTTTGGTATAAAGATAAGAAACTGCCAGAACCTTTCCATCATCAGACAAATCCAATGCGATCGGATATCCTGTATTTCCAATTGTAATCTGCTGCTCTACCAGAATATTTCCTGCTGCATCATAAGATATAATCTTCGGTGAAGTCTCATCTTTCAAAATTGCACTGACAATTCCCTGATTCGATACTGCGATTCTCTCAATCGGTAATGTCGTCTGAATCTCACCTTTCAACCCATTTTTTGTAAATACGAGAATACTATTGCCTCCGCTGTCAGCAACTGCAAACACATCGTCTTTCACAACAATCACCGGTGTCTGAAGCTGTGTTGGCTGAATCCACTTTTCCTCATTCTTCTTATTCAGAAATACCACACCGTCATGATTATAACGCACAATTCCATCTGCAAACTGAACGTAATTATTCCTGTCCGAAAGGTCTTTCGCGTAACTGTCTGCCTTGCGGACTGTGCCATAAGTCTTACTATCTAAAAGGAGGTATGTTCCGCAGATTGCCATCGCAATCAGGATGATATAGGTAAGAAGTTCTTTTCTTCTCCGGCGTTTGATCCTTCTTTCCCTTTGTCTCAGCGCTTTTCTATCATCCTGCGTTTTTACCACCTGTAAATTCGACATTTTCTTTCGCGCCATATTGCTCCCCTTATCGTTTGTCCAGTGCACCTTTTTCTGTTGATACACTTTTAGCTTTCACTTATCTTTCACAGTATAACACGGATTTATGGCAATATCAATTTTTGTCCAATATAGATCAAGTTCCCATTCTGCAATCCATTCATCCGGCTGATCGCATCTACATGACTAACATCTCCATACATTTTTTTACTGATAATTGCAAGGGTATCTCCTTTTTCCACCACATAAATATCATCATTTTCATCTGCTGCAACGGCAGTCCCGGAAACCGGAACACTTTCTGTATTCTTATCTTCCGTCTGTTCTTCCCCTTCATTTTCTTCCGTTATCTCTTTGGATTCCTTTTCTGTATCTGCTGCTTCCTGATTTTTATCCATAGTAGTTGCTGCTCCACTCGTCTCTTTCACATCAGGTGAGGATGTTTGCTTTTCCCCCTCGGCAACCACATTTATCTTATTCTGTAGGGATTTCATTTTACTGAAATTATTCATCATAGAAACGCCCATCACGATCAGAACCAGTACAAGACATGTACTGATCCCATACATCAGACTGCCTGTCCTTCTTTCTCTTTTCTGACCGCCCCGTTCACGTACCAGAGAACGAAAGCTTTGTGCAGCCGTATCTTCCACAGATTCTGTCTGAACCGTCCCATTTTTTTTTCGACTTGCAATCATATAATTCTGCATGCACGGATTCTTCTCGTAATAAGTATAATGTCCTCCAATTTCCATCAGATCTCCCAGCTTATGTACAAAAAATACATCTTCCTGGTTTGACGAATCTTTCATAACAAGGACGGTATTTTTCTTTGGAAATAATTTTTTATGCAGCTTTACGTTGATAGAACCCGGAGCCAGCTGTAAATCATGCTCTGTCACAAACCAGCCTATGATTTCTCCTTCTTCAAAATACTGGCTGCATTCTTCGCAACCACATTTCCATATCTTGTCATTGATCAGGTATTCACCGCCCTCCTTTTTTAACTCTTTTATTTTTATCGCACCATAAATATAAATATATTCTTCATTGTCCTGCTTCTGCATTTCACCAATCAGAAAGGCTCCTTCTGGTTGTTTTTCTTTCTCGCTTTTTTCACTTAACTGAAGAAAAAAAGTATCTACATAATCTTCCACATAGATTTTTGGACTATCACTCACATTTCCTATCTGACGCACATTTTTTGGAATCTGTCTCTCCATTTTATACTCACCTTTCTATCACTTTTATTTAATTTCCCGGGGATTGCCCTTAACATAGCACAAGGAAATCGGGAGATTTTATCAATTAGTGTCAGGTAAGTTCGACAAATATTACTTTTCGTGCACAACATTTTCTTAATATCTCCAAACATAAAAAAACGCTCCGGTACTCTCTGATTGCAGATATTCTGTAAACAGAAAGCGCGAAGCGTTCTTTTTGTTAATTATGTAACTGGTTATTTTGCAAATGCTTTGATCTTCTCGTAGATGCTGTCTGTATCAAGACCATACTTCTTCAGAAGCTCAAGTGCCGGACCAGACTCACCGAATGTATCATTCACACCGATCTTCATAACCTGTGTCGGAGCTTTCTCTGAAAGTACATCACATACAGCACTTCCAAGTCCGCCAATAACGGAATGCTCTTCAACTGTAACAACTTTTCCTGTCTCTTTTGCAGCTGCTACAACAAGTTCCTCATCGAGAGGTTTGATCGTATGAATGTTGATCACTTTCGCATCAATTCCATCTGCTGCAAGCTTCTCAGCTGCTTCCAGACAGTTACTTACAGGAAGTCCTGTTGCGATGATCGTCAGGTCTTTTCCTTCTCTTAACACAACACCTTTTCCAAGCTCAAACTTGTAGTCCGGTCTGTCATTGATCACCGGCACTGCGAGACGTCCAAATCTCAGATATACCGGTCCCTGATGCTCGTAAGCAGCACGTACAGCTGCTCTTGCCTCTACATCATCAGCTGGGTTAATTACAACCATTCCTGGAATTGTACGCATCAAAGCGATATCCTCATTGCACTGATGTGTTGCTCCATCTTCTCCTACAGAGATTCCGGCATGTGTTGCACCAATCTTTACATTCAGGTGTGGATATCCAACAGAGTTTCTTACCTGCTCAAATGCACGTCCTGCTGCGAACATTGCGAAAGAACTTGCAAATGGAACTTTTCCTGTTGTTGCAAGACCTGCTGCAACACCTATCATATTAGACTCAGCAATACCACAATCGATAAAACGATCCGGATGTGCTTTCTTGAATACACCTGTCTTTGTAGCTGCTGCCAGATCGGCATCAAGTACTACAACGTTATCATGTTCTGTTCCGAGTTCAGCCAAAGCATTACCGTAGCTGTCTCTTGTTGCGATCTTCTTTACTTCTGACATAATGCTTCACCTGCTTTCTCTAATTCTTCCATTGCAATCTTGTACTCTTCATCGTTCGGAGCTTTTCCGTGCCATCCTACCTGGTTCTCCATGAAGGATACGCCTTTTCCTTTTACTGTCTTAGCAATAATAGCTGTCGGCTGTCCTTTTACTGTCTTTGCTTCTTTGAATGCAGCATCGATCTGATCAAAGTCATTTCCATCAATATTGATTACATGGAAATTAAATGCCTCAAATTTTTTGTCGATCGGGTAAGGAGAACATACTTCATCAACAGTTCCATCGATCTGAAGGTTATTATTGTCAACGATCACAACCAGATTGTCCAGTTTGCGGAATCCTGCCCACATGGCAGCTTCCCAGATCTGGCCTTCCTGGATCTCGCCGTCTCCGCAGAGTGCATAGACACGGTAATCTTTTTTGTCAAACTTTCCGGCTGCTGCCATTCCGGCTGCTGCGGAGAGTCCCTGTCCCAAAGAACCGGATGACATATCAATCCCCGGAATGTGTTTCATATCCGGATGTCCCTGCAGATAAGATCCTGTATGACGAAGTGTCACGAGATCTTCCTTCGGGAAGAATCCTTTCTGCGCAAGTGTAGAATATAATCCCGGAGCTGTGTGTCCTTTAGAAAGAACGAAACGATCGCGATCCGCTTTCTTTGGATCTTTTGGGTCTACGTTCATCTCTTCAAAATAAAGGTATGTAAAAATCTCTGTTGCTGAGAGAGATCCACCTGGATGTCCGGCCTTTGCGCTATGCAGTGCTGTTACAATCCCTTTCCGGATCTCATTCGCAGTTTTCATAAGCTCTAACTTGTTCATGATATCTCCTTTTTAATTTCCATTCTGATTCCATTTTCAGTCTTAACGTTATTTCCCGGATTACTCACCAAAAACAGCAATATAATCCTTTTTAAACTTCTCGATACCTGCATCTGTCAGTGGGTGATGTGTCATCTGCTCGATTACCTTGTAAGGTACTGTTGCAATATCTGCTCCTGCCAGTGCACATTCTGTTACATGGATTGGATTACGTACACTTGCTGCGATAATCTCTGTCTCAATTCCTGCTACTTCGAACATCTCTACGATCTCTGCAATGAGGTCAACTCCCTTTGTAGAAATGTCATCCAGACGTCCAAGGAACGGAGAAACATACGTAGCTCCTGCTCTTGCTGCAAGAAGTGCCTGGTTTGCTGTGAAGATCAGAGTTACATTTGTCTTGATTCCCTCTGCTGTAAGAACTTTAACAGCCTTCAGGCCTTCTACTGTCATAGGGATCTTAACTACCATGTTCGGATGGATCTTTGCAATCTCACGTCCTTCTGCGATCATGCCTTCTGCATCTGTTGTTGTAGCCTTAACCTCTCCACTGATCGGTCCGTCTACGATAGATGCGATCTCAGCGATAACTTCTTTAAAAACACGTCCTTCTTTTGCAATCAGAGACGGGTTTGTTGTAACTCCGCAGATCACTCCCATGTCATTTGCTTTCTTGATATCCTCTACATTAGCCGTGTCGATAAAAAATTTCATTTTTAAGTCCTCCTATACATGAATCTTCCTCTTACCACTGATACAACTCACTGTTTTTCCAGCAGTAATTCGTTTGTTTATGAGCTGATTATATAGCTTCCAAAACCTGAGGTCAACTGTCTGAAAAATTATTAATAGTCATTTTTCACTTAATAATCCGACATATTAACCGTTTTTATTAATATTAGTTAATATCAATCGTTTTTATTCTGTATAAAAATCTTTATTTTAAAGGCTTTATCAACATTTTCTAAAATCAGAATCGTT
>OHOA01000304.1_pt1 | contig 27365 bp, 15 predicted proteins | sample 1569681 | NCBI WGS metagenome assembly OHOA01 (sample SAMEA3879609, study PRJEB24766) | human gut metagenome | biome: human-associated habitat; feature: feces | place: USA | collected 1985/1987 | reverse complement strand
AGATCATCCCATCCGGCGCGGGCGAGGTGACACTGACGTTCCGTGCCCGTCTCGGAGCCGAGGCCTCGGCCACGGAAGGAGCGAAGGCCCTCGACCTGATCTTCCTCTCTCGCAAAGACCTGATCGACTACGAGCGTCGCCACTACGATCTGACCCGTGAATGGCAGACCTTCACCTTCACCTCCGACAAGGGGGCTTTCGAGGCCACGGGCTTCCAGTTTATGGCCAATACCGAGACCACGATCCTCATCGACGATATCCACGTCGAGCGGGTCACTAAGTCGATAGCCGCTCCCGAGGCCTTCGAGCCGGGCGACGCCACGGAGTATGGCTTCACCGCCGAATGGACGCCCACGCCGACGGCCACGGAGTATTTGCTCTCCGTCTATAGCAAGACCGCGGGTGAGGGCGAGGTGAAGGGCAGTGGCGACTTCTCGCAGGTGCAGGCCGATGCCGACGGTGTGATTGATGCTGCCAATCCTCACTACCCCGAGGGCTGGAACTTCCACTGGACCGACGCTTCCCGTCCGCACCTCTCCGAGGGTGGACCCGACGGCACGCGGGCCCTCATCCTGCGCGACGCGGGCGACTACATCGACCTGCCGCATTGCGACCAGGGCCTCTCGGCGACCACGTTCTGGATCAAGCAGGAGGCAGACCAGGAGGAAGTGCCATACGGCAGCTACGTCCAGCTCTATGCCGACACCGACTACGGTCTCTACGCCTTTGCTTGGATCGACTTCGCCGAATTGGCCGAAGAGGATCTGCGGGCAGGTCTGACCTACGACCTTTCTCCCGCCATCCAGATGTTTGACAAGGTCTATTCCTTCCGCTTGGAGTATTTCCCCGCCGATGGCGACGAGTCGCGAGTATTGATCTCCGACCTCCGCTATGCCTATCCTGCGCCCCCGACGCTCGACTACCGTCTGCAGGACGAGGTGATCGAGGCGCGTGCGCTGGGTGAGGACGAGGACCACGTCACCTACGCCGTCAGCGGACTCGATCCCGACCGCGACTATTATTATAATGTACGCGCGCGCAACGCAGAGTTCACCTCAGCGGCTTCTGCCGAGGTGGAGGTCTATACCGTCAGCCAGCCCACCGTGCTCGAGGCTGTCGACGTGACCGATTCTTGCTACACGGCCCGCTGGACGAGCCATAAGAAGGTGGATATGTACCGTGTGGAGCAGGTGCAGAAGAACACCCTCGCCGAGGACACGCTGGACTTCGAGATGCTCTATGAGGACTTCTCGCTCGTGAAGTCGGAGTTCAAGGAGAGCGACATTGCCGATGGTTTCATCGAGCATGGCGAATACACGGGTGGCTATCGTGCCATCGACGACCTCACGCACATTGCCGGCTGGAAGGCTTCGAGCCTGCAGTGGGTAGAGGGCTGGCTCGGCGGAATGGCCGCCACGGGCCAGGAAGGCCAGATAGCGGGTGCCATCAGTACGCCCGTCATCGACCTGAGCAACAACGACGGAGAGTGTAACGTCACCGTGCGTGCTTGGGGACAGGAGGACGACTGGCTCGTCATCCAGGGTGCCAGTCCGGCTTGCTATGCCGGCATCCGCTTCCCCGCCGGTGGATTTGTCGAGGAGACGGTCACGCTTCCGTGCTGCTCCAAGAAGGAGTCGCTCACGTTCTATAGCAACAACTACTATCCCTTCCTTATCGACTACATCCGCATCACGCAGGATCTGAAAGCAGGCGAGACCGTGAGCGTCGTCACCGCATCGCTCCATACGCCCGATGCCGAGACCCAGTCGGTGGTGATGAACAACCCCAACTTCGGCGAGGGCCACGAGGTGGCCTACCGCGTGACGGGTCTCCGCTACCGCCATGGCGACCTGAAGGACATTGTCGCCTCCGCACCCTCCGACCTGATGGTGGTTCGTGGTCCTATCACCTGCGTCCGTCCGGTCCTCGGATCAGAGGTCTCGGTCTTGCCCGTAGCAGGTGGTGTTGTCCTCACCGCTCCCTGTGAGGCCGAGGCCACCGTCCTCACCCTGTCGGGTCAGACGGTCCTTACCCGCCTTTGTCCTGCCGGCACGACCCGCGTCGCCCTCCCCGCGGGCATGTACCTCGTCCGTGTGGGATCTGAGACCTCCAAGGTAGTGGTACGCTAAAATCTCATGATAACAAGTGCGGGGCGTTCTTCAGATAATTCTCTGAAAAACGCCCCGCGTTTTTATTGCGAGTTGTATGTTTGAAATACTATTTGGGTTATGACAAAGTATTTGAAGTCATACATAGATTCCGTCTCTTTGGATTTGTTGAAAGAGTATGGGGTTCATGTTGCTTCTAAGTCTCACGATGTCCACTGGCCGTTCAAACAACTCTTGTAGCTCATCCTTAATGTGGACCATCGTGAAAAGGTCTGGCTTTGATATTTCTACTGTCGGTAGTTCCATGTTTCGACGTTCGAGTCATTTGTTGCTGTGCGCTCCGTAGTGATGGTGGGTGTTCGTATTGTGGCAATAGAAACAAGGGGCAAACACGATGAAATGGGCATTTTCGCATGTTTTAGGGTCTATTTTCGGGAATTAGAGCAACAGCAGACCTTTTTCTGGAGGCCCGATTCAAAATTATATCGTACATTTGCAACAGAAAATCGAAGAGAAATATTATAGGAAACACAGACGAATGAATTAGAAGACTACTTGAATGGGTGGCGAACCGAGGCGCGATGAATCAGCATCGCGCCTCCGCCAGCCCCCGAAAAAGTTCAGTCCGTGTGACCTACCTCAAGATAGTGACCTATACATTATTAAATAAGGGCCGGGCCGACCGTTCCAGCAATCAGGACGAGAAGCCTAAGTCTGTAACCAAGTAACAACAACTATTATGAACAAAAAGCTACGCTTCATGTGGATGCTCCTGCTTACATTCGTCTGTTCGACGATATGGGCAGAGAAGTATGACTACAACAAGAACGATGAGTACTCAAAGGTTTCCTTTGCTGCTACCACCGACGCGAGTGAGACCAATGTGCTGACCAAAGGTGGCATTACGCTCACGCGCTCTAAGGGTACCTGGGAGTCAATAACCCCCGATGGTGCCGTCGCAACATGTTGGGAGTTTGAGCCCGGTACAACCATCACGATTACGGGATCTGACATCGTGTATATCCCTATGATGTTCACGGGTGTTCAGTGGGGAGACCCAGAGCCTTTCACCTACACCGATGTTCCTGGACAGGATTTTATCGGTGGTTTCAAGAACAACTGGAACTGGCAGTCGCAGACCGAAGCGGCCCATCCCAGCGTCACACTTACCATTGAGACCGAGTGCCGAATGAAGACCCTCGAGGTCTATACCACAGGTGCTGGTGGCGTGACCGTCACTCCGCCGACCATCGACTCTGAGTCTTTCTTCGACGACCAGACGACCGTGACCATCACGGCCGAGGAGGGTGCTGACATCTACTATACGACCGACTGGAATATCCCGACGGACGCTTCTCCCAAATATACGGGTCCGTTCACCATTACCGAGACAACCCGCGTGCAGGCCATCGCCGTCAAGGACGGTGTGTGCAGCGCTATGAACTCAAAGACCATCACGAAGCGCAGCAATACGATGAAGGCCCCGAACATCGATGGCGACAACCCGTTCCTGGATGTCACCACGGTGACCATCACTTCCGAGGGCATGCTCGATCAGATCTTCTACACGCTCGATGGCACCAACCCCACGCCGGAGTCTATCCCATACGAGGGTCCGTTCAATATCACTGAGACGACGACCGTCAAGGCTATGTATGTGCGCAATGGCGCTCCGAGCGAGATCGCCGAGACGACCTTCGTCAAGCAGAGCGAGGGAGAGACGACCATCGCACAGATCCATGAGGGCAAGCAGAGCCTGACGGGTGCCACCATCCGTCTGACCGACGCACTGGTAGCCTATGGCGAGACCGTCAATGGCGCACTCACCTATATCATCCGCGAGGGCAACAAGGCCATCAACGTGACTTCCAACAACGCCGACGTCAGCTTCAAGATCGGCGCCACGCTCAACGGCACCATCAAGGGTGACGTCAACTACAACGGTGGCTTCGTCAACGTGGCCGTCACCGAGGGCGATTTCAGCAGCAACCACGACGGTAGCTACGAGCAGCGCCCCATCACCATCCAGCCTTCTCTGATCGCCGACTATCCTGGCGACCTCGTACGCATCGAGAATCTGACCGCCAGCGTGACCAACGGTGTCTATAAGGCCGTGGTCAAGGACGGACAGGTCAACTATACCTTCGAGATCACCAATGGTGCCGACTTCGGTCTGAAGCACGGACAGGAGTACGACATGAACCTCTGGTACTACGCTCCGGGTGCCAATGGCTGCGCCGCCACCACCCGTGTCACCGAGGCACTCATCCACTATGCTGCTCCCGCAGCTCCCACGATCGAGGGCGATGAGTACTTCACCGACTACACCACCATCAAGATGAGCTCTGAGCCGGGCACGACCATCCACTACACGCTCGATGGTAGCAACCCGACCACGCTGTCTCCGCTCTACACCAAGCCGTTCATCATCACCGAGACCACGACTGTCAAGGCCCTCGCCGAGCGCGATGAGCTCGCCAGCGTGATGGTGGAGAAGACCTTCACGAAGCGTCCCGCCGTCGAATGGCAGGAGACGACCATCGAGGAGGCCATCGCAGGCAAGAAGGACATCCCCTATGCTATCCTGAAGCTCAACCGCGCCATTGCTCCCTTCACTGCCAACTACGGCAAGAGCTGGATCATCCGCGACGGCGAGAGCGCTCTCCACTGGACCACGAAGCAGTCGCTTGCCATGAACTATGAGTACTACGGTACGGTTCGCGTGAAGATCGACTACAACAATGGTTTCCTCCAGGCCTACGACATCGAGGGCGAGACCAACATGGACGACATCACTGTGATCAACCACTTCGGTGACTTCGACTATCACTTCACGACCGCCTACTGGGACGAGATCGAGAATGGTGAGCACAAGGGCGACTTCATCATGCTCAAGCGTGTGAAGGTGGTCAAGGAGACGGACGAGGACGGCATCGCATACTTCTACGCCGGTGAGGGCGACAACCGCATCGCGCTCGACAACTCTAAGGGCTTTGCCTACTACTGGAAAGAGGATCCGAAGGAGTACCACGACGTTGGTGGTTGGTACAGAGGCGAGAAAGACATGTTTGTGGCCAAATTGCGCCTCTCAGTAGGAACGCCGGACATCCAGGGCGACTCCGTCTTTGTCAACAGCACCAAGGTGAGCATCGTTCCGGACAATGAGGCCGACGAGATCTACTACACGCTCGACGGTTCCGATCCTGACAAGGACGCCGAAGAGACGCTCTACTACGTCAGCCCGATCACGATCAGCCGGACGACTGTAGTTCGCGCCATCGCTTACCGCTACGACGGAGTGTCTGACATTGCCGAGAAGACGTTCACCAAGACTACCGACGACGGTATCGACGCTGCCACGGTCAATGGTGAGGACGCCAACCTCACGCGCTACAACCTCGCTGGTCAGCGTGTCGGCAAGAACTACAAGGGCATCGTCATCGAGAACGGCCACAAGGTAGTGCGCAAGTAAGTACGAAATCTATCACAGCGTAGCTGCAGCACGGACGCGCCCATTCCGATGATTGCCTAATGATGATGGGCGCGCCCTTCCACACCAACGGGGCGGACCAAGCAGTCCGCCCCAGCGGGAGGGAAGGCAGCACGACGCAAACAATACATCACCCCGAAAGGGGACAAGGCGGGCGGAGACAATCCGCCGCCCGCCTTCCTTCCAAAGAGCTTCTTCCCGATACCAATGGGAGCGGGCTCGTACAAGGAAACATTCACCGATATCTAAACAGATTCTTTTCAACAATTTCGCTATGAGAAAACTTTTCACCTTCATATCACTTTTGGCCGCGGCTCCGCTCTTCGCCCAGACCGTGACCACCCAGAGTGCGCCTGTCCGCGACAACGCCCAGACCGCCGTCTTGCAGCCCGCAGACCAGGGTACGTTCCGCTCAACACCTGCCAACATGCCGCTCAAGGCTGGTGGCCTGCAGGACTACATCCGCTACGAGCAGCCTGCTGGTGTCGATCACAACCGTTTGCTCCGCAATGGCTTCGCCTTCCGCAACACGCAGTCGGGTGTGCAGGCTGACACCTACGAGTATGCCGTGGGCCGCTATGTTGAGGGCGACGACGGTTGCATCTACATCTACGAGCCGTTCAACACCCTTTCCACCCTGTCGTGGCTCAAACTCGACAAGGTTTCGGACGGATACTATGTGGCCCACACGCCGCAGCCGATCTATGAGAACAACGGACAGGTCTATTATGCGTCATGGTACAAGATGGCGCGCCTGGACGAAAGCACCTACGGATGGATTCCCGACTCGGTCAATGGCCAGCCCGACGGCGATATATATTTCACGCTCGAGAACGGCGTCCTCGCCATGGAGGAAGAGGAGCACTTCGAGGATACGCGCTATCCGGCACACATGCTCTGCCTGACCAACGGTCTTGGCGAGTGGGTCGGCTACAGCGACGGTTTCACCCGCATGGAGCCGTTCAACGAGAAGGCGGCTCAGCTGCCCGATGGCGTGAAGCCCCAGGTCTTCTCCCTGGAGACCTCTAAGATGAACTCCGTGACGCAGGAGATCAGCACCGTGCGCCAGATGACGCTCGCTGCAGCCGTGGGCAACGACTTCTATGTCCAGAACCCGGGCGATACCACTTCTTGGATGAAGGGTGAGATCAAGGACGGCAAGGTGGTCTTCCAGCCGCAGTATGCCGGTGCCGACGAGCTTCAGTGCTACCACTTCTGGATGAAGCCGGCCAGCTACTCCATCGTCACCGAGACCTCGGAGTATTCGGGTGTGACGTTCTTCAACCGCTCCTACGAGGAGCAGAGCGAGATGAGCTTCGCCTATGACCCCACCAATATGACGCTGACCAGCGACGAGGGCACTTCCATGCTCCTCAGCGTGCGTCCCAACGAGATTTTCTTCCTCCACAACTATGACGACCCCGTCTATAAGCGTTTCGTGGAGCAGGAGTCAACACCGATTCCTCCCGTCCTCCGCGACTGGTGGGGCTTGGAGGATAATGGCGGATCAGGCCTGGTGCAGTTCGACCTCATCCCGAAGGGAATGCAGAACGAGTCGCTCAACAGCAACAAGCTCTACTACCGTCTGTATCTCAATGACGAGAATACCATCTACACGTTCTCCCCGGTCGTCTATGAGGGTCTGGAGAAGGATATGAAGGAGGTGCCCTACAGTTTCTCTGATGGCTACTACTTCTTCTCCAACAACGACACGAAGGCGTTCTTCTACTACTTCGACGAGCAACAGTATGACCGTCTCGGCCTCCAGAGCGTCTATTACGGCGGTGACGTGGAGCACGGATCCGACATCGTCTGGATCAAGGCTGCCGACATCGTAGGCATCGAGTCGGCAGGTGTCACCGAGAACTGCGAGTCCGCCGAGTACTTCGACCTGCAGGGCCGTCGTCTCAGCCAGCCCGTCAAGGGTGGCGTGACCATCGTCCGCCAGGGTGGCAAGGTGAGCAAGCGCATTATTCGCTAATACGATCCATATATATAAAAGGAACGCGCGTAGAAAGACCAACATGACTTCATAAGCAGATGTTATATAGATAAGTTTGGGACTTGACGCGGGACGGAAGGACAGTGGTCCGCCCGTCCCGCCCATCTCCTTTCTCGTCTTTCCGCAGTCGTTCCACAACTCAGTCAAGAATCAACAATATCTATCGATATGAAAAAGAAATTCATCCCCATAGCCCTTGCCGCACTGCTCGTTCCATCGGCCGTGCTGGCACAGGACACCAAGGGCGTAGTTCGCACTCCGGCAGAGGCGCGCCTCGTCTATCCGCTGCTCTCACAGCAGATGCGTCTGAAGGTTCGCACGCCGCAGCTGCCCAGCGCCTCGCGTTTCATCGCCAAGGCTCCCGAGGTCACCGATCCGCTGAAGGCAGGCAAGGCTGCCCAGTTCTGGTGCAACCTGATCTACAAGGCAGGCTGGAATGAGACCACCTACGGTCCCTATGGCTACTATACGATGACGGCACAGAAGCCTGTCGCTTTCAGCGTCCTTGCCTCTACGGGCGAGACCATCAATGTCGCCACCAACGGTGTGCAGGCCAAGAACGGCCACCTCTACGGCGCATACCTCAATATGCAGTATGTTGATGAGGGTTATGTGTTCCTCTATCTGAGCAACACCGACCTCTCTACGGGCGAGACCAGCAGCTTCGACGCTGGCATGGACTACCTCTACCTCGCCGCCACGGAGACAGCCCAGGCTGCCGACGGCACGGTCTATGGTGTGTTCTACTCTGCCGACGGCAACTCCCTGGAGTGGGGTACGGTCGATTACGAGACTTGCCAGCGCACTACGATTGGTCCGGCCTCCCAGGCTTTCGTCGCCATTGGTATCACCAAGGCAGGCCAGCTCTATGCTATCGGTATGGACGGCAAGCTTTACAAGGTCAACAAATCTACTGGCGAAGAGACGCTCGTGGGTGCCACGGGCCTCACGCTGACCAATCTCATGGGTCAGTACTACGGCCAGTCGGGTGAGATCGACCAGCGTGATGATACCTTCTACTGGTACTGCATCGACAACCAGGCCCAGGGTGGTCTTTACACCGTGGACCTCAATACGGGTAAGGCCACGCTCCTCGATGGAACCCTCGCACAGGTGCAGGGTATGGTGATGGCACAGCCCGAGGCCAACGATGGCGCACCGGAGCGTGCAGACAACTTGGCCGTGGATGGTGTCACCTGCGACCCGTCGGCCGACGGTGCCACAGCCACCATCTCCTTCACCATTCCTAATACCACCTATGCTGGCGATATCCTCCATGGTGATGTCCGCTACAAGGTGATGAGCAACCGCCCGACGGCTACCTTCACGCCGTCTGCCGAGGGCACCTCACGCCCGGGTCAGGATGTTTCCGTCAAGGTGAAGACCACTGAGAACGAGCTCTATACCTTCAGCGTCGTGCTCAGCAATGCCGATGGCGACTCTCCCAAGGAGAATGTCTCTCACTGGATGGGTTGGGACATTCCGCTCGCACCGACCAATGTCAAGGCTGTCGCTGATGGCTACAAGGCCAAGGTCTCATGGACCGCACCGACGACGACCCTCCATGCTGGTCCGATGGGCGATCTGACCTACGATCTGGAGCGCATCGTCGGACGCGACACTACCGTCGTGGCAACTGGTTTGACCGCTACCAACTACACCGACGACCTCGGTGCTGGTACGCTCCATAGCTATGTCTATTCCGTTCGCGCCGTGGCCAAGGGTATGAGAAGTCAGTCGGCCGACGCCAAGGCAGTCATCATTGGCGACGCCATCGAGCCCAACTGGGAGACGGATTTCTACACGCGCAGTGAGTTTGACATCTTCTCTGCCAACGACGTCAATGGCGACGGTGTGACCTGGGGCTACTTCAATGCTGGTGGCATCCGTATGGTCATTGGCCCGTACAACAACGAGAGTGGCAACGACGACTGGCTCTTCACGCCGCCCGTCCATCTCAAGCCGGGCCGTGTCTATAACGTCAGAATGAAGGCTCGCAACTACCTTGCTCCTGAATATGTCAACACTTTCGAGGTGAAGTATGGCCAGACGGCCTCTCCCGAGGGCATGACTGGCACGCTCATGGAGAGCAACGTGATCGCCAACGATCCCGACCGTGTCTATAACATGGAGATCAACCCGGACAAGGACGGCAACTTCTACATCGGATTCCACGACAATACTGAGAAAGCTGGTAGCGGACGTATCGTCATCGACTTCGTCGGTATCGACAATGGTGCGGCCCTGGATGCCCCCGATTCCGTCTCCAACTTCACTGTGACGCCGGCAGGTTTGGGCAAGCTCTCTGCCGACCTCGCCTTCACTGCGCCGACCAAGGCCATCAATGGTACGCCGCTCTCACGCATCGGCTACTTCGTCATCAAGCGCGACGGCAAGTCGGTGATGTGTATTGGCAATGCCAATACGAAATTTGGCGAACCGGGCAAGGAATACACCTGGACCGATAAGAGCATCGACAAGTCTGGATGGCACGAGTATGAGGTCATCGCCTACTCCGAGGACGGCAACGAGCCGGGCCGCGTGGCCAGAATGCGCGTCTTCGTCGGCGCCGATGTGGCCAAGACACCGGTCGTGAATCTCACCGATGCAGTCAATGATATCAAGGCTTCTTGGAACAAGGTCGGCAACGTAGGTGCCAACAACGGTTATGTCGATCCGGACCATGTCTCCGTCTCCATCTACGAGATCCTCGAGACTCCCGATGGCCCGATCCTCGGCGACAGCATGACGACGAGTCAGCCTGGTGCCACGGACGTCCTGGTCGGATGGCATCCTGACAAGTCGGTAGCCGACGACGGTGTCTCACAGGGCCTCTTCCAGGTGGCAGCCCTCACCCGTTCCGATGGTGGCAATGGCGCACTGGAGGCTTCCCGCGCCATCGTGGTAGGAAAGCCCATCAACCAGCCCTACAAGGAGACCTTCGAGGGTGGTTCGGTACAGAACAACTTCGCATGGACGGAGAGCAACGAGCAGCACGCTTCGCGCCGCAACTCTTCTCCCTGGATGATCAGCGGCAAGGCCTCGTCCAACGACGATGGTGGCGGTGTCGTTTGGTCTCCCTACACCATCCCCGATCCCGAGTTCCCCGAGTACTACAACGTGGAGGCCGGCGACGCGACGAGCTTCAACCTCCCGAAGGTGGCACTCAATGGTGTGGACCAGCCGGTGGTGCGCTTCAATCTCTATTCTGAGAATGGCGAGCAGTCTGACCTGACGGTCGTCGTCCAGACACCTGACGGTGTGAACCACGACGTCAAGACGTTCAAGCTCAGCGAGAAGAAGACCTCGGGATGGGAGACCCTCACCGTCGATCTCACGCCTTATACCAACGAGCGCTACGTCATCGTGAAGTTCCGTGGTACGGCTCACGCCAACTACACCTATCTCATGCTCGACCAGATCGACATCTACGACGCTTCCGATCCCGAGGCTGGCATTTCTTCTGCCGAGCTCCTCAAGGAGGGCGCACAGGATGTGTGGACGATCGACGGACGTATTGCCCGCCGCAACGCCACCTCGCTGGAGGGACTTCCCAAGGGCGTCTATATGGTTGGCGGCCGCAAGGTTGTGGTGAAGTAATTTAAGTTCGAAATAGTTTGATTTAATTGATAACCCATTTGGGTGGGGAACGGAATGGTGCGTGACGCATGATTCCGTTCCCTTTTTTTGTCCATCCGATCCATGGACTGGTGGAGTTGTCCCGACAGGGTAGGAGGGTATTACGGCTGAGGACCCCTATATGTTGCGGATGAATTCGTCCCACTGGCTGGGACTTCCTTTCTCGTCGAAGACGCGCTCATAGAGACGGCGGCGTGCCGAGTTGATGGTACTCTTGTCGCGACAAAGGATGCGGGCTATCTCCACAGGTTTGAAGTCTGCCTTGACGAGGAGGCACATTTGGTGGTTCATCTCGCTCAGGTGGGGGATGGACCGTAGCACATCGTTCAGTCGGGGAAATTCCTCGTGGATGGTATCGGCCAGATTTTGCCAGTCGTCTGTTGTCAGCGAGGCTGGCGTCGCCCCATTCGTCGCCACACGATGAAACCGCCCATAAACGTCAGAACGCCTGATGTGGCCAAGTTTCTTATCCTCCATTAGGCTCTGGGCGTTCATCTCCCGCAACTGTGCCTCGCGCTCTACCAGTTGTTGTTTCAGCAGCACCCGCTCCTCCTCTGTCCTTCTGAGCGACACCACTACGCGGGCGTATTTCCTCATTTCCGCCCGCTTTCTGCGGTTCCATCGCCTTGTCATCCGTCCGGATCCGACAATAAGGGCTACGAGAAGCAGTGTGACAAAGCCCGTGATCAACTCCTGCCGTGTTTTTTCCTTTCGCAACCGCTGTTCTTCGCCTACAAAGTTATAGCTGTTGGTGTCGTCCATCGTCCGTTCAGTGGCCTTGATGGTCTTTCGTTTTTCCAGGATGCGCTCCATCTGTTGGTAGCACCGCTCCACCATCTGTGTGTTGCCGTTCCGCTCGTAGAGCGCCAATGCCTTGAAGAGATAGCCCTGCGACTGTGTTATGTCATTACCTCGGAGCGCCATATTACCCGCATAGTAGTAGAGGTCGGCCTGTTGTGCCGGCGTGGGGTCCAGGTTTTCCAAGTCGATGACGAGTTTGGTGAGTTCGGAGGGGGTGATACGGTAGGCAGGTTGCAGCTGGTAGCGCGTCTTCAATGCGATGAAATGGTAGTATGTGACGGCACCGGGCATACATTTCGTGGTGTCGTAGCGCTCTAGTTCCTGCAGTGCCGCAGCAGGGCGGGTGTCGGCCATTCGCTCAATGCGCACCAACTCCTTGGGAAAGCTCCTCACCTTCGGTTCCCAAAAGAAGTAGAGCAGCAGAAAGGTGATACCGCTGGTGAATAGCCAAATCGTCAGCCGCGCCTTCTCGGTCCGCAGATGATGTAGTAGTCTTGTGATACTTGTCCAATACATGTCTTGAAAGGTGAAGGAAATCCGATGGGGGTCATACTCCGTTGCCGAAGATGGTGTTTATTATTCTACTGATTCGTTCGGGCAGTCCGAGAGGAATGCCAAATGTGTCTTGAAGGAGCAATATGCCTACAAGGCAGAGGCTAGCCACTAAAAGTCGCGTTTTCATCGTCAACTTCCGGCCTTTATTGAATACTGTAACAAGCAGATACCAGCAAAGAGTGAGAAAAGATATTGTGAGGAGAATGGTAATGCCGATGGATAGGCTTAGATGGACGATATACGACATCCTCGGTGATAGTAGTTGGTCTGTATGGAAATAAAACCAGGTGATGGCGGATGCGAAAATGACAAACGTTAGCAGGCCGCGTAAATAAACGAATAGGTCTTTCTTGTTCATGGCAATGTCTTTTGATTTATTCTCAGGGGGTGGGGCAACTACTCTCCGTAGCGTCGATTCGACCGTTTTGGGCTGTAACCCAAAACGGTCATTAGAGGTTAGAATGTCTCCTGTGCGTACTTCGGGCTCTTGCCGTATCGGTTCTCCTCGGGAGCAGAGTCGCTGACAAAGAAGTAGAGCAAGAACAGCGCGCCTAAGATGGGGATGAAGGTGAGGAGGTAGTACCAACCGCTGTGTCCTGTGTCGTGAAGGCGGCGTACGGATACCGCAAGACTGGGCAGGAAGACTATCAGCGTATAAAGGCCTGAGAGTGCGCTGATGCCAAGTTCGATGTTGATCATATCCAGTTTATAGTCGAGTACGAGGGTTACTATACTGACAATTAAGTTGAGAAGCCAGAACCACCAGTATTCGGATCGGCGCGCGCGACCTTTGAAGGTGACATACTTCTGGAAACATGTCTTGACAGACTCTCCGAAAGACATCATCGGAGTGGGGATCAATTCGTTGTTCATCATTGTTGTAAAAAGGTTGAAAATGAATAATTACTGATTTACATCTGCAAATGTACGATAAAAATCTCATTTTCCCATCATTCCATCGTGTGCATTTGGTGTGCAAATGGTGGAAAGCCTCGATTTGTGGTGCAATGGGTGTTCACTTGGTTTTGTTATTTATCATAATCGCGATTGCGGGATGAAAATACAAGTTCTCAGACCGAGCTATTTGCATGGGTCAAAAGACGCAGTTTTTCACCCCTTTTTAGCATATTAACTTCAGAGGCCGATGAATATAACTTCATAAGCCGATGAAGTTAACTTCGTAGGCCTCTGAAGTTATATTCATCAGCTAATGAAGTCAACATACTTTTTTCGGGCAAAAATAGCCGCAAATAGCAAGAGGCAGCAGAGGTAGATGAAATCCTGGATTAAAGTCCGTTTTTCTCCTTTGCCAAGCGCAGGTATTCCGACGGATTCAGACCCGTATGCTTCTTGAAAGTGGTGGCAAAATTAGATCGCGACTTAAACCCGAGATCCCTTGCGATGCTCTCGATGGTATAGCTTCCGTAGCGTTGCGGATCGTTGAAGCGGCGGCAAGCCTCACGGATGCGGTAGCGTCCGAGCAGCGTGTTAAAGTTGCACTCAAAGGTCTCGTTGATGACCTGCGACACATACTTTTGTCCCGTACTGATGTTTTGCGCCAGTTTTTCGACCGTGAAATCGGGCTGTATGATGACCTCGGTCTGTTCCATGACCTGCTGTACGAGTTGTGCGATACGGTCTTTGTCCGCATCGGAGAGCGTACTGTGGTGGTATTTGGAAGAAGCCGTAGTCGCATTGTTCTCCTCCACGGCGGGTGCAGAGACTGTCTTTCGCTGTTTTCCCGCCATTTCATCGCTCTTCAGCACCTCCAAGCTTCGGTGGTAGAGAGCGAGGTTGCGGCGGCGCAACTCCCGGTTCTCGCGCATCACGACGAGCAGGATGATGACGAAGAAGAGCGTGGTCAGTACGGCCACGATGAGCCAGATGCGGTGTTGCGTCTGACGCTCCTTCATGCCGTCCATCTCCTGGTTGAGCTCGATCACCTTCTCGTTGAGACCCATATTAAATACGTTGGATGGCAGCGAGTATGCCTTCAGCGAGTCGTTGATCTGGTAGTATCGGTACATGCTGCGATCGTAGTCGGCCTTGCGCCCCATGTCCTCATAGAAGATGGCGTAGGTCTGATAGACGCTCTGCATGCCGTCGCCAATCTTGTATTTGACATAGAGTTTCTCCGCCTCCGCCACGAGGGCCAGTCCTTGGTCGAAGTGGTGCAAGAGTCGTTGCACCTCCGCGGCCTCCACAAATGCCAATGCGCGGCGGCGGCAGTTGCGCTCCGTGTCTGGCACGATATCGATGAGCCGGCCGTAGGCCTCGGCAGCCTTCTGAAGCTGTCCTGCTATCTTCAGTCTTGTGCCCTCGTAGAGGGTGATGTTATACTTGTAGTGCTCCGTATTGCGCTTCGTGTGTGCCTTGCGGTACAGGTCCCACTCCTTCTTCGTGTTGGCAAACTCTCCCACCACATCGGCGAGCGTCGTCATGTTGGTGAAAGCCATGTCGGCGGTGGTCATATCCTTCTTCGCCAGGGCCAGGCGCACACCCTTCCGGTAGCAGTCCAGGGCCTTGCTGTAGAGTTTCCACTGTCGTCCCTGTCCTGCCACAAGCTGGTACATGGAACCGAGGTTGAAGTAGAGTGCGGCACTCGTCTCGCCCAGTTCTTTCGAGATGGTGTGGGCGCGGAGCAGGTTCTCGTAAGCCTTGGGATAGTTGAGGTAGGTGAAGCTGTAGATGAAGTAGTTCATGTTCAGTGCCTCCACCACCTCTCTCTTCTCCTCTGCACTCATGTTGGGCGTGTAGCGTCCTGCCACGATGGTGAAGAAGAGCAGTGCCGAGTCGGGCTTGTTCTTCCTGAGGCGGTAGTCCTTACCGATGCGTATCAGCTCCTCGGAGGGTCGCGACATATATTTTTGGTAGAAATCGGAGCGTCCGCCCTTGGCTGCATGCGCCATCTGGGCACCCGCAGCGAGGGTCATAAGTATGACAAAAAGCATCCGTATGGAACGGATACGGTAGTTGATCATTTTTTGAATTTTCATTGATAACAAACTGGGTTGTCCCCCCGTTGGGGGCGAAACGGAGGTCGACGAGTGCGCAAGGCGTGTCCGAAAGATCATGTTTCGGATGCAAAAGTAATATTTTCTGCGCAAAAACCTAACAAAAATAGTAAAAAAATGAACACCGACGATTCATTTTTTCTTCTTGTTCCTCCTAATCCGCCACATTTTTAGCGGTTATTCTTTGCCGTGGATGGATCGCAACAATCATAGGCGATCCCCCTCAACCCTATCAACGAAGAACAAGTGGCGGCCTACAGTCCCATGCGCTCAAGCACGCGGTTGACGTAGTTTTGTGTTTTGCGGATGCTGTATCCGATGCCACCTTTCCAGATTCGGATGGCGCGCTCGATGGAGTTGGACGGGTTGTGGTGCGACTGGATGATGGCGAACATCTCGCGCGACTTCTCCGCGTTGTAGCGGTCCTTGAGGGTGTAGCGCTTGCTCTCTCCGCGCGCCTTGAGGATATTGTTGCATTCGCGGACCAGCACCGGCGAGATCTGCAGCAGACCCACATACTGTCCGTTTACGGCGCGGGCGTTGCCCTTGCTCTCGAAATGGGCGATGGCATCGATGAGCTTGTTCCAGTCAAATCCGTCTCCATCGCCTGCTGTCTCCGTTACCTCGGCGGGTAGTGCTTGCTCCGTCGTGGCAGCATGACCGAAGACGGGCAGCGCAATGAGGGTGAGCGTGATGATGACTTGATAGACAATGCTCTCTAATTTGGTCTCTTTTCTGTATTGCTTCATAAAATAAGGTTTTGAAACTTGGCCGAAAACCCGACAAAAGGGGGTGTCCACCATAGCGCGTTTCTATCCAGGAAAACCGCTCCTGCAGCGCCTTTGTTTCACGTTCGTGGTGCAAAGGTAGTAAAAAATAGGGCTGAAAACCAGTCCGTTAATATTTCTTCACATTCTGCAAAAAACCGCTACCCTACCCCAAAATCGCCCCGAATCCCCCATGTAACGGGAGATTGTGTGCGCAGACGTTCAAACAATCTTTTAGGACAATTTAGGAAAATAACCACCGATTTTCGTCGCACTTTTTCACATAAAATCCCTCTTGTGTCTCAAAACCACCTATTCCAACAGTCATTGGCATCTCGGGAAATGCTCTCTTTTTGCTTACTTTGTACCCGATTGTTCTCATACCACCAAATAAACTACACCAGCTCACCCGTATCTAACAGGTCTAAACAAACTTTTTTTGATTTTTTTCTCAAAACAGGGGTTACTTTTCCCATTTTCTCCTCATTAATATATGAAACACGATTAGTTGCCGTAGCGGAACGGCACACCCGCAGCGACTGCGGGCTCTACTTACTGGACACAATATATATGTATCAAATTTATCGGGGCACCCATCGTGGTGCCCCGCTTTGCGTGTATGCTCGGCATGAGCTTATTCTAATGGGTGCAAGTCCCTAACAAGCCCTAATAGCGGGAATTGTATAGCCAATAGCAAGGGTGTCCACTGCGAGGTGGAATCTGAAAGAAGCTGGCGGCAAACATCTGGCCTAACGTACAGAAACTTCATATAAGGCATTTGACCATGGATGAGATTGCACGACAAATCAAAGTCCTATAGCTATTCGGAATGGTTGGTGTAAATGAAGTGGGTATAAGATGGAAAGAATAAGCCCTTATCCGAGGAGGTCTCACGGACATGACGATTAGTTGCTTTTACGAAAGTCATGGAGTAAAGCTTGCCGTGAGAAGTCAGCAGATGCCATAGTAGTGGAGTTCTCGATGACGCTCCATGAAGGGCAGAACCTATAAATTAAACGATAGTAATTGAAACGTACCTCATGAAGGAAAGAATGCAGAAAACATTGGCAGAAGTCAAGGGCTGCCCTCAGAAAGATAGGACGGAATCCGAAGGATATGTGGGAGTGCAGACCTTCATGTGGATATGTGAAGACAACATCGTGGAAGTACCATTCGACAAGGAACACCTATTGGAGCGCATCATCAGTCCCGATAACTTGCGCAAAGCCTACAAGGCAGTGCAGCGTAACAAGGGCTGTAGCGGTATCGACAAGATGTCATGTGAGCAAATGCTCCCTTGGCTCTTGGCTAACAAGGATGTCCTAATCCGTTCCTTGCTTGACGGTTCATACCGTCCGAACCCAGTAAAAAGGGTAGAGATACCCAAAGACAATGGCAAGATGCGCCTGTTGGGCATCCCCACGGTCATAGACCGTCTGGTTCAACAAGCCATCAACCAGACCCTAACCCCCATCTATGAGCGCCAATTCTCTCCAAGAAGCTACGGCTTCCGCCCGAGAAGAGGTTGCCATGATGCCCTGAGAGTTGCGCAGAAAATAGTTGATGATGGCTACATCTATGTGGTCGACCTCGACTTGGAGCGTTTCTTCGACACCGTGAGCCATAGCAAACTCATAGAAATCCTCAGCCGCACGATAAAGGATGGCAGGGTGATAAGCCTTATCCACAAATATCTCCGCAGTGGTGTGATGAACAAAGGTGTGTTCGAGACAAGTGAGGAAGGCACTCCCCAAGGAGGACCGTTAAGTCCGCTTTTGAGTAATATTATGCTCAACGAGTTGGACAAGGAACTCACACGTCGAGGTCTCCCTTTTGTTCGCTACGCCGATGACTCGATGATATTTTGTAAGTCCAAGCGTGCAGCCAAGCGCGTGAAGGAATCCATAACCCGATTCATCGAAGGAAAACTTCATCTAAAGGTGAATAGGGATAAGACAGTTGTGTCCTATGTGCAAGGTGTGAAATACCTTGGCTACTCCTTTTATGTAATGAAAGGCAAATGCCAACTCACTGTACATCCAAAAGCCAAAGCCAAGATGAAAGCCAAACTCAAGGAGTTGACTTCCCGAAGCAATGGTTGGGGATATGCCAAGAGGAAGCAAAAACTTGAAGAGTACATAAAGGGCTGGGTAGGATACTATCACCTCGCTAATATGAAACGTTTTCTCATAGAAACGGATGAGTGGCTAAGGCGACGGCTACGTATGTGTATATGGAAGTCGTGGAAGAGGGTGAAAACGAGAGTTGCCAACTTGGTAAAGTGCGGTATTGACAAATACCAAGCTTACATGTGGGGCAATAGTCGTTTGGGTTATTGGCGCATAGCTGGTAGTTATATACTAAGCCGTGCTATAACCAACGAAAAGTTGAGCATGGCAGGCTATGCTACATTGATGGGTTCATACATCGAATGGCACCCAAAATAGGAACCGCCGTATGCGGAACCGCACGTACGGTGGTGTGAGAGGTCGGAAAACGAAAGTAGGAGAAAAACTACTTCGTTTTCCTCCTACTCGATTTTTACCATCCAATCTACCCTTTTCCATTCGATTTTTGAATCAAGAATTTGCAAGTAAAGAAAGTAAATCCGTATGCGGCTATCAGTCTTTTAGAATGCGATGGCTGATATGTGGATGAAAGTCAGCAGGAATATGGGGTGGTAAGAATCAGAGAGAGACGACCTATAAGCAGCATGTAACCTATTGATATACAATGGTAAAAAGGAAAGGAAACAAGCCGAAATCACTTTATCGAAAATGCTTATAGCTGCATTTGTACTTTTTAAATGCCGATGATCTGCGGCTTTCGCCATTGTCTATACCTTTGCAATCGAAAATCGCGGATGCCACTTCAGACAGGTGTGGCGCTGCGGCAAGGCAGAGGAAATTAGTCAAAATAATAAAGTACAAATGGAAATACTTGAAAAGTTGTTTTACGGATTCCCCGAGTTGTGGGGAGGAGGCGTGGCCCACTCAGTGATGATTCTGGCCCTGGTGATCACGCTCGGCCTGTGCTTGGGCAAGGTTCGGGTGCGCGGAGTTTCGCTCGGGCTGGCCTGGGTGTTGTTTATCGGTCTGCTGATGGGCAACCTTCCCATCACCATCGACGAGCATCTACTCCACTTCCTCAAGGAGTTTGGCTTGATACTCTTCGTCTATTCCATCGGCCTTGAGGTGGGTCCGGGCTTCTTCTCCTCCTTCCGTGGAGGTGGCAAGAGTCTCAATATCCTCAGTATTGTAGTTGTGGCATTGAGTATTGTGACAACCCTTGTGGTCTATTCCTTCTCTGGCACATCCGCTACGACCCTCGTCGGCATCCTCTCGGGTGCCGTGACCAATACCCCGGGACTGGGTGCGGCACAACAGGCTTTCAGCGACCTGCGCCACATTGACGCCCCATCCATCGCCACAGGCTATGCCATCGCCTACCCTGTGGGTGTGCTGGGTGTGATCCTCTCATTTGTCATCCTCCGCTATGCCCTGCGCATCGATAGACACCATGAGGAGGACGCTGCCAAAATGGGCGCAGGCCACTTGAAGGAAATGACGCTCCACACGTTCTCTGTGCGCCTGACCAACAAAATGGTGGCTGGCGACACGGTGCGCCAGATCCACGAAGTGCTGAAACGCGACTTCATGATCTCGCGTATCATCCATAGCGACGGCAGTGGCAAGAGTGAAGTAGTTAACGGGTCGACGGTAGTCAACGAGGGCGACCTGCTCCAGGTGGTGGCCCATCCTACGGCCGTGGAGGCCATCGTGGCCCTTGTCGGCGAAAAGGTAGAGGTGGCGCCCGAGACCTTTGGCAAGGATCTGATCACGCGTCGCATCCTTGTGACGAAGCCGGGTGTCAACGGCAAGAGCATCGGCCAGATGGGTATCCGCACGAGCCTTGGCACGAACATCACGCGAGTGAACCGCAACGGTGTGGACCTCATCGCTACCCCGCATCTGAAACTGCAGCTTGGTGATCGTGTGACGGTGGTGGGTACGGAGCTCGCTATTGCTCATACGGAGAAACTCCTTGGCAACCAGATGAAGCGGCTCAACGCGCCCAACCTCATCCCTATTTTCCTTGGTATCATGCTCGGTTGTATCGTGGCCAACATCCCCTTCTTCCTTCCCGGTATCAATGAGAGCCTGCGATTGGGACTCACCGGCGGCCCGCTGGTGGTGGCCATCCTCATCGGTTTCTTCGGCCCGAAATATAACCTCGTGACCTATAATACGATCTCGGCCAACTTGATGTTGCGTGAGGTGGGTATCTGCATCTTCCTGGCTTGTGTCGGACTGGGCACGGGAGCGCCCTTTGTACAAACCCTTGCCACGGGTGAGGGCGCGCAGTGGATTGCCTATGGTGCCGCCATCACGATGGTGCCCATCCTGGTTGGTGGTTTGATAGGCCGCTATGTCTTCCACATCAACTACTACACGATGCTCGGTGTGCTCGCTGGTGCCCATACCAATCCGGCAGCCTTGGCCTACGTCCGCGAGCAGACCTCTGCTGACGCGCCCGCCGTGGGCTACGCCACGGTCTATCCTTTCGCTATGTTCCTGCGCATCGTCACGATTCAGATACTGATCTTTGTATTCGGATAAACGAATGAGAAACGTCAAAACAGAGAACCCTTCAGTGCGCCCCTCGGCAGTAGAAGAGCCGAGGCGGCGGCGCGGAGTGGCCGAAACGGAACTCTGCCACAAGCTCGACCTGCTGCTACGCACAGGAAGCCTGCTCATGGAGAGTGCGGCCGACACCTCGCGCATCCTGCGGACGATGAAGCGCGCGATGGCCTTCCTGGGACTGGACGAGCGCTACATACACCTCTATGTCAACTGGAACGTGCTCATGGTCAACTACAGCGATGAGCTCCACTCGTTTACGAAGTTTCAGCGCTGCGAGCGTCACGGCATCAGCCTGGCCACCATCGCCAAAGTGAGCCGCCTCACCTGGACGGCCATCCGCGAGGACTTCTCGCTCGTGCAGTATGAGAAGGCCCTCGACGACATCCACGATGCGCCACGTGGCTTCACCCCCTGGCAGGTGGCGATAGGTGGCGGCTTTGCCTGCGGTGGCTTCTGCATCCAGTTTGGCTGCGACTGGACCGCATTCTTTTATTGCTCCCTGGCGGCCATCCTGGGTTTCCGCCTGCGGATGTTTCTCCCCACGATGGGTTGCAACAACTACGTCGCTATCGGCATCTCGGCCTTCGTGGCCACGCTGCTGGCTTGGGCGACAGCACTCCTTTCTACTGATCCAGCGATGATGGCGGGCATGCCGTCGTGGATGATCTCCACTACGCCATGGCACCCACTGATGGCGTGCGCGCTATTCATCGTACCTGGTGTGCCGCTCATCAACTTTGTGAGCGACATGCTCGACGGCTATATCGAGACCGGATTCATCCGTGCCGTCAATACGTTGCTCATGGTGCTGGCCATGGCTTTCGGCATCGCCTTTGCCATCAAGGTCTGCGGCATCGACAATTTTGCCAAGACGCTCACCATGACGCCCCATCATGAGTATTGGGAGTATGCCATTGCCGCCGCCGTGTCGGCCATGGGATTCTCCACCATCTTCAACATCCCGCGACGCCTGCTGCCCGTCGTGGCCGTGGGTGGTATCATCGCCGTGTGTGTGCGCAACTTTATCAACCTCGGTCCGAGCAATGGCAACCTCGGCCTGGACATGGGACTGACCATCGGGTCGCTGGCGGGAGCCACGGCGGTAAGCATCGCTGTCATCAAGGCGCGCCACTGGTTCCATGTGCCCCATCAGTGTATCACCATCCCGAGTGTCATCCCGATGATTCCGGGTGTGCTGATGTATCGCGCCCTCTTCGCTTTCATCGAGATGCACGGTGTCGTCGGTGAAGTCACGGTGGGCATGAACAATGCCATCAAAGCTTCGCTGGCTATCATCTGCATCGCCCTCGGCGTGGCTGTGCCCAATCTCTTTTTCCGCCGTTTCATCGAGGATACACGCAAGCGGAAGTTGCTCGCCATGCTCGTGGAACGAAAAAAGCGCAACGGAGAGTTTGTCACGCCCCATGCCGTAGGAGCGAGAGTGGGTGGACACAGAAGGACAAGAAAGGAAAAAAATCATGCCCGCGATACGCACGAATAGAAACTCTTGTAGTATCTTTGCAAACGGATTTAGACCGATAAGAATGGAAATCAGACAATTGAAATACTTCCTCCAGGTGGCCGAAACGCTTAATTTCTCCAAGGCGTCGCGGAAGCTCTACGTCACGCAGAGTACCCTGTCGCAGCAGATTTCCCATCTGGAGCAGGAAATAGGAATGCCGCTCTTTGAGCGCAATTCCCACGAGGTGTATCTCACGGAGGCGGGAAAAGAACTGTTGCCCTACGCCCAAAAGACGGTCAATGCGGCCGGGGCTTGTGCGGACCACATGAACGACCTGCGCGAGATGCTGGCTGGAGAACTCAACATCGGAGTGACATTCTCCTTCAGCAACATTATGGCCGAGACGCTCATCGCGTTTATCCACGCCTATCCCCACGTCAGGCTCAACATCGTCTATCGTTCCATGCAGGAACTGATGGACGGACTGAAGAAGCGTGAACTGGACCTTGTGCTGGCCTTCAAGCCGCTGAAACGGGACAAGGTGATAGACAGCAGAGCGATTTTCAGCAATCGCCTGGCAGCCATCGTCAATGATCACCACCCGCTGGCAAGGCAGCAGAGCGTCACCCTCGCTGACCTTGAACGCTATGATCTCATTCTGCCCTACAAGGGCTTGCAGGCGCGCAACGCCTTCGAGCACCTGCTGGAGGGGCGTGACAACAACTTCAAAATCATGGTGGAGGTCAACAATGTCAATATCATCTTTGACTTGCTGAGCCGTAGCTCGCTCGTCTCCATCCTCTCGGAATCCACCACGCTCACCCAGCCAGGTATGAAGGCTATCCCTATCGATGCGGAGGGCAACGAGATGGATGGTTGTGTGCACTTGCTGCGCGACTCCTATATGAAGTCGTCGGCCCAGGAGTTTATCCGCATGCTCAGTCAATCGACAGCCCTGCTGGCCAATCTCGCCTTCAAAGATATACTGAGGTAGGCTACCGCAGGAGATGGAGATGCTGTCCATAGCTTCTGCCTTCACGGTCGCCAGCCATTCCTCACACAAGCTTTTTTGTGTTTGATTAGTGTTTTGCAGCATCCCGATGGGGATGCAAAAAGCCACATTCCAACGGGTTTCTCCCTTGCGAATGTGGCTTTGTCTATCGTATAAAGTCTCCACTACCCTGCTATGTGCAACGGTGTGTGGTGTCTTTGCGGACGTTGAAGCGCTTGGTCTTAAAATGTAGCGTGGCGCAGCGGTGTCGTGTATTGGTACGGAAGCCATGCCAACGAGGGGACGTCGCGGAGGAAGAGGAGGAAGGCGTGCTTGCCACGCTCCACACTGCCATACTCCGCGGACAAGCCCATGGCGGCGGCGGAGTTGAGGGTGATGGCATTGAATGCCTCTTCGGGGGTGAGACGCATCTTCGTGCAGGCCAGGGACCAGACAAACTTCATGTCGCCCGACGGCGTGGAGCCTGGGTTGTAGTCGGAGGCGAGAGCGATGGGCAGGCCAGCGTCGATGAAGCCACGGGCCGGGGCAAACCGCATATTAAGGAAGAAGGACGTACCCGGCAGACCAGTGGGCATGGTGACGGCACCACGGAACTGCTCTATGCCTTCCTCGGGGAGTGCCTCCAAGTGGTCGGCAGAGAGTGCACCATGAGCGATGGCAACACGGGATCCACCCGAGAAGGCCAGCTCGTCGGCATGAATCTTACCCTTCATGCCATATTTCTCGCCTGCCTCGAGGATGCGGTCGGTCTCCTCTGGCGTGAAGAAACCCTCGTCGCAGAACACGTCCACAAAGTCGGCCAGTCCCTCGGCAGCCACACGGGGCATCATCTCGTTGATGACGAGATCGACATATTCTGACTGGCGTCCCTTGTAGGCTCTGCCGACGGCATGGGCACCGAGGAAGGTGGTCACGATGCGGAGGGGAGAATGGGCCTTTACGCGCTGGGCGACACGCAGAATTTTCAACTCATCCTCGGTCGTCAGTCCGTAGCCAGACTTGATTTCCACGCATCCTGTGCCTTTCTGCCAGATTTCCTCGGCACGGCGCATGGTCTGCTCGAAAAGGTCCTCCTCGCTCGTCTCGTGGAGACGGTCGGCAGAATTGAGGATGCCACCGCCGCGGGCGGCAATCTCAGCGTAGGACAATCCCTGGAGTTTGTCTTCAAACTCCTGCTCACGGCTGCCTGCCCAGACCAGGTGGGTATGGCTGTCGCAGAAGCGCGGCATGACGAAGGCGCCCTTAGTGTCGATGACCTTTGCGCCCTGCGTCAGCTCCGCAGGCACGCTTCCTGTGCCGAAATCCAAGATTTTGTCGTCCTCGACGGCGAGCCATGCGTCCGTCATCGTCTCTACGCGGGCCATCTCCTGTCCCGCCTTGCGCAGCTCTCCGTGGGTGATACCACAGAGTTGGGCGATGTTGGTGTATATCGTTCTCATTGTCTTCGTATAATATAAATAATGATGATACCAATAAAAAAAGTGCGGGGGAGAGCAAGCGCGCCCGTCATGGACACCCTTGCCGTCCCCCGCACGGATCTTACTTTTTTATCGTTTTAGTTTCTCTATCGATCATGAGGCCGCGCCTAACGATCGATGGGGATAAAACGTTTAGAATTGATTCTTGGCGATGAAGTCGATGCTCTTGGCGATGAGCGGGTACATCACGCGGTCTATCTCGATGAACGGGACGATCTTGCGGTACTCTGCGTGCAACTTCTCTACCGCGGGCGAGGACTTCAGCGGACGGCGGAAGTCGAGGGCCTGTGCGGCGTTGAAGAGCTCCAAGGCAAGGACGCGCTCCGTGTTCTCGGCCACACGATAGAGTTTCGTGGCGGCGTTGGCACCCATGGAGACGTGGTCCTCCTGACCCTGGCAGGTGGGGATGCTATCGGCAGAGTTGGGCATGCAGAGCATCTTGCTCTGGCTGACGATCGAGGCGGCAGCATACTGGGTGATCATGAATCCGCTGTTCACACCCGGCTTGGCAACGAGCATGGAGGGAAGACCGCGCTGCTCGTCACCCAGCTTGTAGATGCGGCGCTCGGAGATGCTGCCCAACTCGTTGAGGGCGATGGCCAGGAAATCCATCGGAAGGGCGATGGGCTCACCGTGGAAGTTGCCGGCAGAGATGATCATATCCTCCTCGGGCACCACGGTGGGGTTGTCGGTGGCGGAGTTCATCTCGGTCGTGCAGACCTCCTCCACATAATGGAGTGTATCCTTGAACGCACCATGCACCTGCGGGATGCAGCGGAAGGAGTAGGGATCCTGCACATGGGTCTTGTGCTGTTTGATCAGCTCAGAACCCTGGAGCAACTCGTAGATATGGTCTGCCGTCTCCATCTGGCCGCGATGGGGGCGCACGGCGTGGACAGGATGCAGGAACGGCTCGATTCTGCCGTCGAAGGCATCGAGAGACATCGTGGCGATGAGGTCGGCCCACTTCGACAGATCCTGTGCCTTCAGGACGCTCCAGGCGAAGAAGGCGAGCATGTTCTGCGTACCGTTGAGGAGGGCGAGACCCTCCTTGGAGGCGAGGTGGATGGGCTTCCATCCCATCTTCTCGTTGAGCTCCTCACCCGTGATGATCTTGCCCTCATACTCTACATGGCCGAGGCCGACGAGCGGCAGACAGAGGTGAGCCAGCGGCACGAGGTCGCCAGAGGCGCCCACGCTACCCTGCTGATAGACAACGGGGCACACGCCGTGGTTGAAGAACTCGATGAGACGCTCCACGGTGTCGAGCTTGATGCCGCTGTAGCCGTAGGAGAGCGACTGGATCTTGAAGAAGATCATCAGACGGACCACATCCGTCGGCACGCGGTCGCCCTCGCCACAGGCGTGGCTCATCATGAGGTTGATCTGCAACTGGGACAGCTTGTCCTCGTCGATGCTCACCTTGCAGAGGGAGCCGAAACCTGTCGTCACACCGTAGATGGGTGCCTCGGCGGTGGCAATCTTCTTGTCCAAATACTCACGGCAGCGGATGATGCGTGCCTTGGCGTCGTCGGAGAGACGCAGCTCATAGCCCTCGCGGATGATGGCGCGGACGGTATCGAGCGTCAGATGTTCTGCGCTGATATAATGGATTTTACGTTCCATTGCTTCTTTTCTTTCTTAAAGTGTTGTCAGGCCCGTGAAGGCCTGATGAGTTGATGTTTTGATTTTGTCGTTGCTTGAAAACATATCGCGCAACAGGTTGACTGGGAGCCTGTTGCAGCCCCCAGACAATATGTTAGAACGCAGCGTCGATGATGTTGTCGTCGACGAGGTTCGGCATGGTCATGCGGAAGTCGGGCGTGCGGTCCATCTCACGCTGGATGGCATCCATGGATCCCTTGTTGCGGGCCCATGCACGGCGGGAGATACCGTTGTTAACATCCCAGAAGAGCATCTCGCGGATGTTGCGGCTGCTCTCCTCGGAGCCATCGACTACCATACCGAAGCCACCGTTGATGACCTCGCCCCAGCCTACACCGCCACCGTTGTGGATGCTCACCCACGTAGCGCCACGGAAGGAGTCGCCGATGACGTTCTGTACGGCCATGTCGGCGCAGAACTGAGAACCATCGTAGATATTGGAGGTCTCGCGGAAGGGAGAGTCGGTACCGGAGACATCGTGGTGGTCACGACCCAGAACGACGGGTGCCTTGAGGCGGCCATCCTTGACGGCCTCGTTGAAGGCCAGCGCGATGCGGGTACGGCCCTCACAGTCGGCATAGAGGATGCGGGCCTGTGAACCGACGACGAGGTGGTTGGGACCTGCCTCGCGGATCCAGTGGATGTTGTCGTCGAGCTGATGCTGGATGTCGGGGGTGGCATGGCTGCGCTCGTCCATCATGATCTCCTCGGCAATCTTGTCGGTCAGTG
>OHOA01000300.1_pt1 | contig 27661 bp, 30 predicted proteins | sample 1569681 | NCBI WGS metagenome assembly OHOA01 (sample SAMEA3879609, study PRJEB24766) | human gut metagenome | biome: human-associated habitat; feature: feces | place: USA | collected 1985/1987 | reverse complement strand
GCCACAGCAAGATGGTACGCTTGTCATTCTGCCAATAGCTGAGACCCATGGCGATCAGTGCGCCGAACCCGATGAGTTGGTAAAATATGTTCATCCGTCGTTCCTCCTAATAAAAAACGCCGCACACCCTGTCGGATGCGTGGCGAAAAATGGAGGCGATGCTCCAGAAAAATCCACACTTATTTTGGAGTCTCATTGTACCATGGGACAGCCGTATTTGTCAATTGCGGCAAAGGACAACCTCCAAAAGCCATGGGCTTTTGGAGGCGAGTGTCATAACCCAACACTATAGATTTTAGTCGCCCTCTCTATAGATTTGCTTTTACTAAAGCGCATTTTGCTTCCTTGACGAAATTAGTTGTTACAGTTGCCATATCATACAAAAAGGTAATATCAACTGTTTTTCCTCTTTGATAGTAGTATCTCCAATCCTCAAAAGCCTCTTTGTTGCGGTCTAAATATTCCCCGAAAGTTTTCTCATTAAATGTAGCATCATGGTGTTGCATTTGGGAAATGACCGCTGCCATAAGAACATCTTTTACAGGGCTTCCAACTTTTTCAAACAGCTTTTGCAAATCATGCTTGCACTTTTTAGCGTCATCTTCATTGATAAAGGTTTTGAATGACAATTCTATGGAAAAGGCAAGGTTTACAATAGCTGGAAGCAACCGGTAAAAGCAATTTTCCGGATTAGAAGCTATGTTTCCAATGTTAGCAAGGTATTCCTTTTTCCCGACTTCATAAAAGGCCAATGCTGCATTTCCAACTTTCAACATTATTCTATCCATCTATTTTTCACCATCCTTATCCTTGCTGAATGTATCTTCAGCGACATCTTCCAACAAATTCGTTACGACTTGATTCAGTTGTGCAGAGTTCTTGGAGGTAATCACGGGAACACCAGTTTGGCTCTCGATAGCTTTCCGTGCATCACCGGCCACCTTGCCTCCAGCGCGCGCCACATTAATGTTTTCCGAAAAAGTCTCCGGTGCTTTCTGCTTGGATATCTCCGTGGTAGTGGCCTCCGCCAGCATGTTCAGCACCAATTCCAGCGTAGTCATGTTATCACGAAGGTTTTCCTTTTTCAAACCCTTCAGATTTTTGTACTGCCGGGTGGACATGCCAGACCATGCGCGGGAAATCTCGTCCGTGAGGATGGCGTACTCTACGCCCTTCTGCACACCGCGGGCATCCCATTCATCCGTCAACTCCTTGCGGACTTGAATGGCCTGCAGCCGCTGATTGATCCACTCACGGCTGTACCCCTTCTTGAGGTAGGTTTCCAAAGCCCGGTCGATGGTCAGCTCCGGGTCGATGGTTTCCTCGATACGCTCCCGACCGACCTGTGCCAGCCACAGCTTGAACGGCTCGGCCTTTGGCGAAGGAATGGACTGGATAATGCGGAGAAGCTGCTCGGTGTCAGCTACATCGGTCAGACGTTTCTTGCCATCAGGAGCAGTCATTTTCAAACCGTGACAATTTGTCACGGTTTCATTTCCCTCGGCTTTCAAGCGTTGCTTGAGCTTCCGCCAATACGCTGCGGGATCAGCGCTGTCCGTCAACACTCTAACAACGTCGACAACGGAAAAATACCATTCTTCCTTTTCCGCATCCCATGCGGTGCGAATACGCTTGTCTTCAAATAGTTGAATCTTATCGTTTTGTGCCATTGTCTTCACCTCGCACTACAACTGTTCATATTCATCTAAGCGCCAGAACGGAGATGCAATATTATTAAACTTTGTGCTTCGGGCACCCTTGGACTTATTGCAGTGCTCACAAGATAATTGAAGGTTAATCGGATCGTTAATGCCTCCACATTTGAGTGGAACAATATGGTCTATATTATACTTCACATCTGTTCGCAAAATGCCCGAAACATCGCACCCACATAGTTGGCAGCGGCCTTTGTCGCGCATATAAATTCCACGTTCCAACCAAGCTGGCCAATATTGGCATCGTTGCAAAACGCCATCTGATGCGAGAATATCTGGATATTCACTTGCCTTGAGGTTACGTATTTTTTCTGCTAATTCATTGCAAAAGAAAGAAAGCAAATTTTTATCGCTGTACAATATAGTAAATACATCCTCTGCCAAAGTGGATAGCAACTTCTCCTGGAACAAATTCAAGAAATTATCTGCGTATACTTCGGCATCCTCAAAGTCTCCACTCAAAAGTTCTCCCGTGGAATCAAACCGAAATTGTCTTTTACCAAGTGAGTCAATAGGAAGCTGATAGTACTCCGAACACTCATCCAAATCGGCAATAACCTCACCCGGAAAATGCTTATCAAGCATATATGAATAGCTGTCTATAATTACTGCTTCAATATAATCATGCAATATGGTTTTCTTATGAGGTAGAACCGCTTTATTTAAATAGTCGATACAGTAATAATCCAATTGTTCGCAAAGAGGCAACCCTTCTGCATCGTGTACATAACTAATCACTGTGCTCGCCCATTGTATAGCCATGTCACCATGTATAATGCTACTTCGTTTTTTCAAATCTTATTCCTCACACTTCTGTAGAATCATCACGATGTTAATCAAGCCTCCACGACCTCTAACCGCATCGAATTCAACACGGTTAAAATCCAAATTACAGAGCGTTGCCATCATATCAAGTGCCTCTATCGTGAGTGATGTATTGCAGATTATCATTATCTTTGGTTCTCTCGATACCTATGGGGCTGAGAATTATCCCTTCAAAAGTTCATTTACGATCAACTTTTTCATAAGTTCCTGGCACCCTTCAAGAACATCCTGCCAGGTTGCCTCGAAGTCGTCGGTGTACCACGGGTCTGCCACATTGCCGGGATGAGCGGTGTGGTCCATCAGGAGGGACATCTTTTCGGCATAGTCGCCGCCGCAGATGCGGTACATATCCCGAAGGTTGGCCTGGTCCATGCCGATCAGGAGATCGTATTCGTCGTAATCCCGATTTGTCAACTGCCGTGCAGCATGGCCTTCGCAGGAGATCCCGTGCTCGGCCAGCTTGCGCCGTGCCGGAGGATAGACCGGGTTGCCGATCTCCTCCCGACTGGTAGCCGCTGATTCGATATGAAATTGCGATGCCAGTCCCGCCTTTTTTACCAAGTCCTTCATCACGAACTCGGCCATGGGGCTGCGGCAGATATTTCCATGACAGATAAACAGGATCCTCTTCATACTGCGTTCTCTCCGAAATCTCATCGTTGCCCTCATTATACCACCCATCGACCTTTTCGTCGAGAACACTTTCCAGATACGCAGAATCCTCGATCATTCGCAGAAGCTCCGCCTTGGATAGATTCCGTGCTGTAGCCTGCCGGATGTACCAGCGGCGCTCCTCTGCGGGCAGCTCTGCCTCCATGATCACAACGTTCTGTGTCCAATTCAAGTGAAGCGCTTCGCCAAGCAGTTCCGGCGTACCGCTGTACAACTGCCAGAAATCCCGCATCCGGCGCACATTGCGCGGAGAGAAGCCGGTCATATCCGGGTATTGTTCTTTTATGAACTCCGCAGCAGCTACCGCTGCACCCTTTTCCGAGTGGGCACAGACGGCCTTGCCGATTTCGCAGTACAGCTCCATCTGCGGCAGATCTGCTTTCATGACAGATTCCAGTGTGGCAAACATTGTGCTGTAGTCCACAGCCTTTCGGATATTCATAGTTTCTCCTTTCCGGCGCACAGCGCCTGATTCAACGCTCAGGGCAGAGAAAAGCACGGTAACATCGCCGTGTTTTTCTCTGCCTTGACCTGTTTCAGATAACTTGTACGATCTGCTCCCAGAGCAGTATGTGCTTTTCATCAATGGCCCGGTTGTCGTGGTAATGGCCGAACAGCCAGTAGTGATAATGTGCTCTCTCCTTGACCTCCTGCAGGAAATCTGTGAGCGGGTCTGCCTCATTGTGGCGGTTTTCCATGAGAGCAATGCTGGTGGGAGCGCAGTGCGTGATAACATAGTCCACCGCCCAATCGACCTTGGCCAGATTTTTCCGTGCTTCAGCGTACTCCTCCTCAGAAGGCATCTCCTGCGCCCACCACGAAATGTGATTGATGCGATACCTCGCTCGGGGCTTTCTCTGCAGCATCAGGAGCTTTCGCTCAAAATCCGGAGCACCCGGTTCCAGAATGCCGTCCTCCGTATCATGGCTTTTTGCTCCGCCCATGGTGAAGAAGTGATAGCCTTCCAGCTCGAAGACCTGTCCACGCATCAGGTGCAGGACATGAGAGCGAATGCGGTGTACCTTGCCGCCGTGCCAGTCTTTCACCGGATATCGTTCCAGTGCGTCGTAGTTCTCATGATTCCCGCAGACGAAGGCCAGCGTGAACGGAAGACTTTCCAGCCAGTCCAATGCAGCCTCGTCACGGCCGTCTCCAAACCACACACCACCAAAGTCTCCGGCACAAATCACGATGTCCCGCTTTGTCATTTGTGCCTGCTCCGGGAAATATTCCGGCTTGAAGCGTTCAAAGTTTCCGTGGCAATCACCGGTTACAAAAATCATCTTTCCACCTTCTTTCAGTACATAATTTTCTGGCAAATCTCAATGCCGCCCTTCAGGGTTACTATGATTTCGTCCTTGGAGAGAACTTTTACTATCTCCACCAGTTGGCGAACGGCGCTCTCGTCCCACTCTGTAATGTAGGGCGATGCGTTTTCCAATGTCTGTGCGGCATCCATGATGCGCTGATTGGCTTTTGCCTGTTCGTTGTTATTCGCGAGGATCACGGACCGTTTTTCCTTCAGGAAAGTCTGCTCGTCCAGTATTTCTTTGAACTGACCGCCATAGGCGGCAGGATCATCCGTGGTCTTTTCCAGCAGTGTTTGGAATTGCTGCTCCAGTTCTCTCAGCCTGCGTTCAATATCTCCAAGGCTCATCGTGCCGCCGGGGAATGGGATGATCTCCGTTTCCATGGCATCTGTGATCTGCCGAATCAAGCTATTATTGTCGGCCATAGCTGTGTTCAGGGCTGCGAGGATCGCTTGCTGGAGAGGCGCTTCATCCAGTGTGGGTGAGTTATGGCAATATTTCTTGCCGTAGTCCAATCGGCTCACACAGCGCCATACGATTCGTTTTTCACCGTTTCGTGTCCATGTGCAGCGGCGATACAGGGTCCCGCACTCACCGCAGACCAGCCGTTCCGAGAGTGCATACTTGCTGGCGTAGGAGGCCATCCCCGTGACTGCGTTCTTGGAGGGGCTCTTTGCTGCATTCCGCCGTGCCATCTCCGCCTGTACGGCATCATACTTTTCACGACTGACAATGCCCTCGTGGTGATTTTCAATGAGGTACATGGGAAGCTGGCCTGTATTCTTGATGGCCTTGCGGTTGATAAAGTCCTGCCGGAAGGTCTTCTGCATCAACATATCACCGCAGTATTTTTCATTCTGCAGGATGCTACGGATGCGGGAAATGGTCCACTCCGGAGAATCCTCGAAGCACTTGACGCCTTGCTGTTCCAGTTCCTCTTTGATCATCCGCAGGCTGGCTCCGGTGAGATAGCGCTCATAGAGCCATCGGACGATTTCGGCCTGTTTCGGAATGATCTCCGGCTGACCATCCTCACCTTTGCGGTAGCCGTACAGCTTTTTATATTGGATGCTGACCTTTCCGGCTTCCATGGCGCGGCGTTTCCCCCATGTGACATTGGCGGAGATAGATTCACTTTCAGACTGGGCGAAGGCACCGGAGAGGGTGATTCGCAGCTCACTGTCCTCCTCCAGAGAATGGATGTTTTCCTTCTCGAAGATGACTGCGATGCCGAGCTGCTTGAGCGCCCGGATATAGTAGAGGCAGTCCACCGTGTTGCGGGAGAAGCGGGAAACCGACTTGGTCAGGATCACATCGATTTTCTTCTGGCGGCAGTGCCGGATCATCCGCATGAAGTCCTCGCGCTTCTTGGCCGAGGTTCCAGTGATGCCCTTGTCCGCAAAGATGCCGGCCATCGTCCAGGCGGTGTTGGACATGATCTTATCGGTATAGTACTCTTTCTGCACCTCATAGCTGTTTGCCTGGTCCTCCTCTTTGGTGGAGACTCGGCAGTAAGCTGCCACCCGGAGCTGTCTGCGGGCTTCTGCCTGACGGGTGGCTTCCGGCTTGGCAGGGATCTTAATTACTCTTGGGGCATCCTCTTTCATTGCAGGTCGCTCCTTTCTATGACTTGCCCATTTTTTAATCGCAGTTTGACATTTTGGCGGGTCACCAGCACCTCGGATACGGTGCTTTTCAGAAGATCAGCGTTCAGTTCCGCCACACATTCGAAGGCAGCGAAGAGACGCCGGAGACGGTTTGTTTCATATTCTTCATTTCCCAGAGCGGCATATTGCTCTGCCGCAAGCTGGAGGATCAGAGTCTTGGCGTTGTCCTCGTCGATTGGCTGCTGCTCCAGAGCGTTATCCAGCGCCTCCTGCGTTTTAAAATGTGCGGCTGGCGTGGAACTGCGTTGATACCGTATGCGGTCTGGGCAATTTGCGAGACCGTTGAGCAGGTCGGTGACACTTTGTTCCACCCGTTCAGATGGTGGCGTACCGCAGAGCCTGCGCAGCACTTTTTGGGCTTCCGTCTTTTTCGGAAGATGGGGCTTGTTTGAGCGCTTTTCGTTTGCCGCGATGAGCTGTTCCTTATCTATGAGCTTGGGATATCCTTTCTCCCCGGTATAGCGTGTGTCCGCCAGAATACGGGCGACCATATTTTTGTTCCAGAGGCGTCCCTCGTCATATGGAATATCCTGCTGGCGAAGCGCCTCGGTCAACTCATTCAATGATCCTCCTGCGATATATCGGCGGAAGATCTCCTGCACAAGTTCCGCCTCTGATTTCTGTATGACGATCTCACCCATACACATCTTGTAACCGAAGGGCTGCTTCCGGTTTCCCATCACCGCACCGTCCTCTCTATGGACTCCCGCAGTTCCAGCCCATTTTTCAGGCAGAAGCGGACGGAGTCGTTGCCCTCTATGATAATTTTCTCAACGAGTTCACCAAACAGTTCCGCTTCAAAGCTGTCGAGGAATTCCGGCCCACCTTCCAGGAGGTCTATCAAGTCTCGTGTTTGCAGGGCGGTCATGTCGCTCTCGACATCCATCAGCTTTTCTTTTTCCAGCTTGGCCTGCCGGAGCTGCTTGGTCAGCTCATTGGTTTTGGCTATAAAAATGTCAGGATCAACAAGGCCCTGCTGTTTGAGAAAGGCCAATGTCTGATTCTGACTGGATAGATCTGATATTCTTTTATTCAGGGCAACGATGTCAGGACTCCAGAGCATCCTGCGATTGCGGATCAGCTGGAGACTTGTAAGCATCTGTTCCAGAATGGGGATGCTCTGATGCTTCAGCTTGTAGTATAGGCGGTAGAAGGATTCCTGAACTTGGATTTCTGGTATAGGAGTAATTTGACATTCATGTTTCTCTTCATGATTGCAACAGCACCAATACCATTTTTGATTGATTTTCTTCGCCCGAACACGTGCTCCGCAAGAACAACATATCTGCCTTGAAATAGTGTCGTGAAGCGGCTTTGGCTCTCTCTTTCGTGCTTTCCGCAGCTGCTGAGCTTGGTCAAACATCTCCTGCGAGATAATGGCCTCATTGCTGCCGCAGACGAAGAACATCTCTCGTTCTCCTCGGTTGCGTTTCTTTTCCCGTGGGAACGAGTCTGTTGTATACCTTTTCTGGAGAAGTGCATTTCCTGCGTAGCGCTCATTTTGCAGGATATAGTCAATCGCTTCTCTCCGCCAATGCTTTCCAAGGGTCCTATCTTTGTTCAGAACGGCAGCAATTTCTCTCGAATTATTACCGCTTAAATATTCCGCAAATATCCACTGAATCGTTGGTGCTTCAGCCTGATTGATCTGTAGATTGCCGTCTATAAGTGTGAATCCCACAGGTGCGTGGTATGTATTAAACGTTCCTTGCTCCATCCTGCGCTGATAGCTCCATCGCATATTACCAGAGATGGACTCGCTCTCTTTTTGAGCGAATGCAGCGTAGATGGCGGTGATGAGCTCACTGCTCACATTGACCGTATCGATACCTTCACGCTCGAATCGGACATTGACACCCAACTCTTTCAGTTCGCGGATATTCTGAAGGCAGTCCTTGGTGTTGCGGGCAAAGCGGGAGATGGATTTGACAAGGACCTGGTCGATCAGGCCGCGGCGGCAGTCCGCCATCATTCGCTGGAAGTCATCCCTCTTGGCCACCGAAGTTCCTGTGATTCCCTCGTCCGCATAGATGTCAACCATGCGCCATTCGGCCTTGCCAGAGATCAGCTCCGTGTAGTAGCGGTTTTGGGCCGCAAAGGAATTGAGTTGATCCTCGGAGTCTGAGCTGACACGAGTATAGGCTGCGACCCGCAGCCGCACATTTTGAGGCCGTTCCGTAGGTTCGATTTTTATAACACGGGCCTGCTTTTCTGCCAGTGCTGTTGTTCCGTCTACCAGCCGCTTTTCATCCATGTCCGCTCACCTCCTTTTTGCAACACAAACACTATCACAACTGCATCCAAATAGCTACAGAAAGATGAAGAAAATCAAAGAAAAAACATGACTTCAACACCGTTGTCCGCAGCAATCCGTGCGGCGATTTTTCTCAGTTCTTTTTCGGTGAAACTGCCGCATTCCCGGAGCTTTCTGAGCAGGATGACGATCCCATAGTAATTGATGTTGGGGTCCATAATTGTTCTCCTTTCTACATTTGACAATCTCTGCGGCACAAGCATGGGAACCGTCCGGGGAAGGAAAAGGTAGGAGAGAATAGCGGTGCCATCGGGCAGAGGGAAGAAAAAGCGAATGTAAAAATGATAGACAGTTCCCATGCTTCTGCCGCAAGAGTGTGGTCGCTCCGGCAACAGAAGCAAATGCTCCCGTCACCGGAGCGGCCAAATCTTTACGGTTTTGTTTGCCTGTATTCGACACTACTTCCCCAGGCAGGGCGGCAACTTGAACTGTGCGGGCGCACATCACGGGACTCTCACCCCTCCGAGGAACTCTCGAAGCTGCGTACAGGAGTATCATTATGGGCTGACAGGATCATGGCGGGGACAGCTTGCCAAAGCTGTCTTGGCCTGAGTGGGTATCGCTCTGCACCTTACTTGGCCGTCCTTTGATGCGGAGTTTCTCCGCACAGGTGGTCTTCGCGCACTCGGCCTGACGCTGGCTCCGTCAGCTAATGTATTCAAATTGCCGGATATGACCGCCTGGGCGGTGTTTTTCAAGGAACAAAGCCGCTGATTTATCAGCAGCGGAGTGAGGTCAAATCCCTCTCACTCTATTAGCCGTTGAAAACACCGTTTGCACCAAACTTTTTTGTCATCTCAGCATCTTTTTCAATTTCTGCATGATACGGATCTTTCGATTATGGATCGTCATTCGATGGACACCCATCATTTCTTCCAGCTCACGCTCTGAGCGCTCGTCGAAAAACAGCGCATAAATCAGGAATCTTTCTTCTTCGCTCAACTGATCCAGCGCGGCCCGCAAACGGTATAAATCATCTTTCCTGATCACGGCATCCTCGACGCCTTCAGCATCGTCCGCAAACTGGCACTTTGCAGAATATACGAGCCGCTCCAGTGAATCCTCTTTACTGGGAACATAACTCTCCGCACCATTCTCGGCATTTTTCCTGCGCTGTTTGCTTTTCAGATCCACCTCCATGTATTTCATCTTGCGGTCGCTTTTCTTCAAGACTTCCAACACATCCGGACGCTCTTTTAAGCAGGGATATATCTTCAAATAGTCGACCCGATATGGGTCGTTGTGATATGACATTTTCTGTCCTCCGTTTCATCATTTTGAAAATTCCAAAAACGATGAAGCAGAGGGCCTCGGCATCTCTCGTAGGCCGAAGGCCAGCAAAACAAAACGCTCATTCAGTTCCTTTCTGGAACCAAATGAGCGAAAAAAGCCGCTTGATCTGCCTTCACCACCATGGCCGCATTGATCCGTCTCACTCTCTTTGAGAGCAAGGACTGCAAATCAAGCGACACATGGGAAGGTCACGCATCAAGCGGCTCCGGGGTACAAACTTGGATATTCAATTTTTAGTTGTCATGAGCAAGGCGCTTCCTACACGCCGTTACAGCTCAGAATCGGTTAAGTCGAAATGCCACCGGCGGGAAAAACACTTGTTCTCCGCAATGGGGACATTTCACATAAACTGCGCCGTGATTTCCTTTGCACAGGATCTCTAACTTGTTCTGGCAATACGGGCAAATTCTCGCCATTGTAATATGACTGGAATACTGTTTTTTCAATTCCTGCTGCTCTGTCTGTATGCAGGAATAGCGTTGTGGATCAAGTTCCCTTGCATTGATTTTTGCCATACTTTCTCCCTGCCATATCAGGCGATCTCATTTTTCTCCAGAAATATATCTACCAGTGCATACGGGTCATACAAATCATTTCTCCCTACCAAACCGAGTTGGGATAATCTTATAGTCAGTGCTGTTTTGGACACACCGAGCCGCTTTGCGGCCTCCGAAAAACGCTCATAGTCTTTGCGTGCGTATATGCGATTCAGCACGCTGATACCATCTTTCAGGCCAACATTTGCCATATGGCGATATACCAGTTCCTTTGGCAAGAGGAGAAATGAAGTCAGCACATTGGTCTGCCACTCCTCCCAATCAAGAACAGGGTACTGCGTATGTTCATCTGTCATGCGAAATACGCAGCGAGGAGTTTGCGCCTCATATTCTTCCGGATACAGCATCCAAAACAGTTGATGCGCTGCTTCGTGCATCATAGTAAAGTTCAAACGGCCAATCTGATTTTCTGCCACAAGGCTCTGATCAATGAAGGCCGTTTTCCCGTCTAATTCATAGTCGAGCCTTGTGCCGTCCCTTTGATGGATCGTTATGATCACCCCCGAAGTTGCCGTAAGGCCGATGGCATCATGTGCTTCACTGATATCTGCAAAGGTAAATTGCAGGCCACACATCTTCTCTGCAAAATCTGCCGGATCAATATGATCGACCTTTTGAGGGACTTTTTTAAGGTAATCACGAAGCAATCTGCGGGAAATGTGTTCGATGTCTTTCCGTGAAAGCCAGAGCATCTGCATGCGCCCCTTTCTATTCCAACGCACCCACAAATTAGAACATTTGTTCGCTTCTTGTTAGAAAGTATATCATGATCGCTAATCTATGTCAAGTGACATAAGAAGATTGATGGGCATGCTTTTGTTTTTCAAGGCAAAGTCTACCGTAAAAACTTTGTTTGTATCTTTCCGCGATAATGCCACCGTAACGCGCATAAATTCTCCAAACCTTTTCACTTGCCGGCAAAGAGATGTGCTTAAGGGTTCCGTGAACATAGTTATATGTGCGTTCGTCAAGTGCATTTGGTTTTTCCCTTTTGTATTTCTTTACCGCATCCTTAAGGATGTGTACAATTTCTCCTGTTTTGTCAGGGAATTCAGCTTTTCTCGCATCATATTCGACCTCAAAAGCTGTACACAAATCTCTTATCTTATTTCGATCGATGAGGCGTTCGGCATTTTTCTTCGGTAGAAAACTGAGCACTGGCCGACTATTTTCATCACCTATCAGTTTAAATAACTGCCCGGTTTTATCACCAAGCCAATCTATCTGAAGTCGATTATAAGGTATACCACAGAATTGAATATTATCATCTTCTCCACTATTAACTCGACAATCAATCATCCCCGGCCAATTAAATATTCCAACTCGATTACCAGTATCCCACAAACTGATTTGAAGGTTTGCCACATTAAGGTATCCCGTACAAAATGCCAGAAAGTAACATACTATTGACACGGGAAACTCCCGTGCAGGTGGTCATGGCGCGTTCTCCGCATCGCTGTCCTCTTTCTTACGGAGGCTCATCTGCTGATGTGATCCAGTTGCCGGATATAGCCGTATGGCGTTTTTCAAGATACAGCAGCCGCTACCTGCGGCTTTGATGTAATTGTACCTTGCTGAAAAGCCCTGTAACAGAAACAGTTTGGAACATTGCATACCCAAAATGGAACATTTTACAGCTCCACTTCCAATTCAGAGAGGATATCGATTGCCATTCTCAAACACCGCTTTCTGTCCACACGATAGTTTTCTTTTCCAAGCAAGAGAAAATCCATGGAGACATCGAAGAACATTGCCAGCTCAATGGCAATTTCAATCGGATCTATCTGTACTCCGTTCTCAATTTTAACTATGTAGGTTCTACTAACATTTATCTTTTCAGCAAGCTGTTCTTGGGTGAGATCTCTGCCGGTACGCAGCCGCTTGAGGTGTGGAAGTGCTGCGCTGTCTGCCGGTACAGCCGCTTTGTGATCAGCAAAATACACTCCGGCTTTTCCCGAACCTGCTCCAGCATGTATACTGTATAGTAAAACCCCGACAGTTTCCCGGATAAACCCAAAAGACGCAGCAATCGTTCAGTGTCCAAAGTTCCATTCTTTTCGAGGTCCGAAACATAATAAACTAACGGCACTGATACTCCTCCTGTCCTTGTGTATTTTTGGTATCCAACAAGCTGCCCACCACGGTGGTCCCCTTGCAGTTCGGCGCAGAGCCGCTCGGCCTTTCTGTAATGATTTTACACGATTTTTGGCCATTTGCGTCCTATGTTCGCTCTACAATGGCCGACGCAAAGGTGACGGGATTCGTATGAAATTGTCGACTTTTAGTCTAAGCAATATCGTCTCCTCCCCAAAAGCTCCCAAATGTCAGCAAAAACCTCCGGCCCTTGGTTCCCCAAAGGGTCGGAGGTTTTTATTGTTTTTCAGAGGATGTTTCCACCCTCTTTTACAGAAGGCTTACTCCTCCCGCTTTTTACGCTTCAGCACGACCGCTGCGCCGAGGGCTGCCACAGGCAGAGCCACGACCCACAGCATCACGCCGTTATCCCCGGTAGCCGGGGTGCCGTCGCCGTTATCGCCGGGCTTATCGGTGTAGCAGAGCTTCACCGCGTCCTTGCCCAGGGGGTCGTCGGTGCGGTTGAGGTCCTTGAAGCCAACGCCCGTAATGCCGGGCAGAGCCTTGGAGGTGTCGAAGTAGATGGCGCCGCTGGCGGTCTCATGGGTGGCGCAGCTGGTGTCCACATACTTCACGGAGGCAATGCCCTTCTCCGCGCCGCAGCCGGAGGCGTAGTAGTTATTGGAAACGAGATTATACTTGTTCAGGGCGCTCATGTAGCCGATAATGCCGCCGGTCTTGCCCTGGGGGCCGTGGACCTTGCCGGTAAAGGCGTTATTCTGAATGCCGCCAATGCCATTGCCCCAGCACTGGGTGATCTCGCCCTCGCGGCCCAGGATGCCGCCGACCCAGCCCTTGCCGGTGATGTCGCCGGAGCACTTGCAGTCCTCGATGGTCACGCAGGGGGAGTTGGGTGCGGTGCCGTCATCGTAGCCGGAGCCCAGGATGCCGCCTGCATCGCCCTCGGACACCACCTTGCCGGTGAAGGTGCAGTTTTTAATGTTGCAGGGGCCCATGGACTGGCCCTTTCTGCCCACCAGACCACCCACTTTATATCTGCCCATCACCGTGGCGGCGCTGGAGCAGTTGGTCATGTTGCCGTTAAAGTCGCCCGCAAAGGAGCCCGTAGTCGCAGGGAAACCACTGGCATAATACTCATCCATGCCGTAGCCGATGGTCACACCGCTGGCCACGGTGCAGTTGCTGATGTTCACAAAGTTCACGCCGGAGGCATAGCCGCCGATGAAGCCGGAGTTTCTGATATTGGAGCCGGTGAGGATGTGGCAGTTGTCAATGTCCACGGTGGCAGGGCAGCCGGTGTTATAGTTGCCGTCGTCGCCGTAGTCCACATCGTAGCGGTCAATGAGGCCGTAGCCCTCGATCTTGGTGCCGAAGATATTCAGATTCTTGATGGTGGCCTCCCGAACGATATTGAACAGGGGCTTGCCGCCCTCGGCAATGCGCACGGTGTAGTTCCGGCCATCCAGGGTGCCGGAGAAGGGTAGGATGTTGGTGCCCTTCTTGGTGTTCACACCGCCGTCCTTGGTGGCGCCGATGGGCTTCCAGTCTGCGGTGAGGGAGATGTCATTGGCAAAGGCGAAGTACATCCCGGCGAAGGCGAAGCCGTCCGCCACCTTCTTATAGAGGTAGTTCAGATCCTCCTGGTTTTTCAGCAGCCAGGGGGATTGCTCCGTGCCCTGGCCCTCCAGGGTCACATCAGACTTGGTTACTTCGATCTTCACGCAGTCGGAGAGTACCCTGGTGCTTTCCACAGCGCCATCACCCTTGGTGTGATAGACCTCGCAGTAGAACCAGTTGGTGCCCACCTCCACCGTAGAGGGGACATAACTGACCATTCTGTCAAGATTATCCAAGTTTTGATCTCTGGGAGAAGCCACCAAAACAGGGTTAGTCCTGTTCTGGTCGTCACAGCGATACCAGTTATAATGCATGGTTGTCATGTTATCATCTATTTTTTTCACCGTCACCTGCAAGGGAGCAGGTGTCTGACCCTGGATATACGAAGCACCCACGGGCTGGCCGACGATCTCCGGCGTGGTCAGCTTCAGCACTGCCACCTTTGTGGCCCGCAGCTGGGGCAGAGCCACGGTGACATTCCCACTTGTGACCTCGGCATTGAAAAAATAGTCTGCCGCCCTCGACGATGCCGTATCCACCTTGACCTCGGCCCCGGTGCCGTCCATACTCTTCTTGCTGAGGCCCATACCCCGGATCCAGGCATAGGTGAACTTACCGTCGTCGTCCTTCATCACGGCCTTGATCTCCAGGTCGTCATACTGGGTCATGGCGGGGAAGGTGTGGTATGTAGATTTTTTGGTGACCTCCACGGCCTCTCCGTTCAGCGTGACCTCATAGTGGTCAAACACGGGCTTGGCCGCCGGGTCCTGCACGGTTACATGGAGGGTGTACTCCCGGTCGGCGATGTTATACTCCGTCTGGGGGTTGGTGATGCGGATGGTAAAGTCCTTGGTGCTCTCGGCGCCGGGGGTATAGGTGATCTTGGTCGCCGTCTCCGGGCCGCTGCCCTCGCGGATGTAGGTCACGCTCTTGGTATAAGAATTGTTGTCCTGGCCGCCGTAGGGTGCAATGTTGTAGGTATATCCACGAAGCAGCGTCAGTGCGTAGGCATTGTCCCCGGTCTTGGTAATGGCGGGAACTACAATTTCTTTATCGGTGCAGTTCACAATGATACCGCGCAGGTTATTAAAGAGTGAAAAAGAAGCCTTGCTGGTGCTCTGGCTGCCCTTCGCCCGGAACACCAGATCCGAATATTCCATTGCGTGGATCTGCAATGAGCCTTCCACAAACCCAGAGGGCCGGGGATTATAGTAGCTATCCAGCGTAACAGAGCCGTTGACCGAGGTGGCCGTTTTCTCAGTCTTATTTTCCCCAACATTGTCCCAGGTGAAATAAGTCACCGAAAATTCCTTGCCCAGGTCCGCCGGAGCCTTGATGGTCAGGGCGGTTTTGCTGGAGCCGATGTAATGCGACACCGCATAGATGGGGGCTGTCAGGCTGTAAGTGCCGTCGGCCTTTTTCGCCACGGTGACGGCGTTATACTGGTAGCGCTCGTCAATGGTCGCCTGGCTGCTGAGGGTGAATGTGAACTTGGACAGGTCCAGGCCCACATCCGTCTCCGCCAGGGCGCTGACAGGCAGCAGTGAAACCGCCAGCAGCAGCGTCAGCAGCAGAGATAAGATTCGTTTTTCATCTCTTTTTTCCTTTCATTTGTTTAATATGTTTGTGAACGCCCAGGGGCGGTTGCACACGGGGCGGGGCGCGGGGTAGGGTATTACGGATTGCCACGGGCGCGGTGCGCCCTCGCAATGACAGAACTTGAAAGTTTTCCGTGTCATTTCGAGCCAGTGCACACACTGGTGTGGGAATCCGTTTTTCCTGGAAAGCAGGGCGGGAAAGGTCTGCCGTCCTCCCCCGCCCCGTCGGCTTGAAAGTTTATCATGCTTTCCATGGAAAGCATGGGAGCCATGGCTCCCGGCAGCAAAAAATCACCCGGCTGCCAAAAAGCAGCCGGGTGAAGCAATTTCGCAACAGCTTCGGCCCCGGTACTGGCGGCAACCCGGGAGCAGCGCCTTGCGTATCTGGCTTAGCCGAATAAACCGGCATCACAGTGACCGTCTCGCGGGGCCTCTCACCCCATTCCGCCGCCGGGATAAACCCGGCTCACGCTGCCCCGTTATGTAGTTCGAGTGCATTATAGCACAGGATATGACATATTGCAATGGAGAAAACCTCCGTCATTCGCCCCGACTTGACATCTCCCGGTGCATATCTTATATTGTTCTTAGGCGAAAGCCTAATCTCGCAGCCTTCCGGTGAGGTCCACACCCCGGTGTGGTCTCAGGCATTCATGGGCCCCGTAGGGCATTCTGACCCCCTGTACGAAGGCAGTCCCATGGAGGCCGACAGTTTTTGGCGCTGTACCGGCAGCGCGGGTGTGCGCCCTTCCGTTGAAAGCGGAAAGGACACAAATGAACGACTCAGTCGTTATCATCTACAACGGTGCGCAAGTATCGGTGCCAAAGGAGGTCGCAGACTTCCTGGAGCAGGATCGGAAGCGGGAACAGGCGCAGGAAAAGCAGGACGCAAGGCATCTGAGTAAAAGTGCGTTTGAAACGGTGCTGTCCGGCTGGGATGGTGTCAAGCGGCCCGTGGAGGATGCGGCACTTAGGAACCTCCGGCTTGAAAATCTGCGGAGAGCCATTGCGGGGCTGGATGTGCAGGGTCAAAACCTGCTCTCTCTCCGTTACGGCGAGGAGCTGACCATGGAGGAGATCGGCCAGATCTACGGCATCTCCAAAATGGCGGTATCAAAGCGGCTGAAAAAGCTGCACCAAAAGTTGGAGGGTTCTGTCTTATGACAGGGCCCTCTGACTTTTTTGGTTTACAAATCCGCTCTGAGTGTCCTATAAGGTGAGGGACTATGGCTGGTGGCCGCAGCTGAAAATGTCCCATCTTACAGACAAGGAGTGATCTCTATGGACCCATTCACCCAGAGCCGGGAACTTCTGTACTTCCTGTCCGCACGCACCGGGCAGGAAGCCATTCGCTACATTCGGGAGGAAATGCGGCAGGCTGCCCCGGGCCGCATCCCCACTGCATGGGAGCTGCGCAGCTACTTTCAGTTCCCAGATCGTCCAACGGCCCTGACGGCATGGCAGCAAATCCTCGCCGTGGACAAGCTGCTGGAGTATGCGGAAATCAACCTCCGCACCCTGTGCGACCTGCTCCGCTATCGGCAGCTCAAGGAATTCGGCGTCGTCCATTCCGTGGACGAATTCACCGCGCTGTGCCATCCCCATGCAAAGGAGAGTGAAGAATGAAGCGTTCTCATTACACAAGCTATGACCAACTGCCCCTGTTTCTCAATGCAGAACTGGTGGCTAAGACGCTGGGCATTGCGCCCTCCAGCGCCTATGAGCTGATGCACGAAAAGAACTTCCCAACTCTGCGCATCGGCAGCCGCATGGTGGTGCCGAAAGACAAATTTATCGAGTGGGTGGTGCAGCATACGAAAGGCGGTGGCAGCGAGTGAGCAAATCCAGGCCGCCTATGGGCTGGGAGCGGGCGAAGAATTGTTTCCCCGTGCCCAATGAGCTGCTGCAACTCGGCCTGCCCGCCGGTGCTGTCGCCGTGTATGTTTACCTGCTGTGCCACGCCGACCGCCGAACAAATCAGTGCCATCCCAGCGAAGCGACTATGGCAAAAGTCCTGCATCTCTCCCGCAATACCGTAGCCAAGCATGTGCGCCTGCTGGAGGAATACGGGCTCATCATCACGGAGCGGACGCAGGTGCAGATGAAAAATGGCATTCGAAAAAACGGAAACCTGCGGTATACCATCGTCCCTATACACGATGTCTTGGAGCAGCGTTACCAGCGACAAATGGCCGAGCTGGAGCGTCAGCAAGTGCAGCAGAAGCTGGCGGCACAGGTCGCAGAAGCCCCGTGTTCGCCCTCGTGAGCCGTTGTGTGGCCTCCTTCGGGGGAGGGCAGCATCCCTGCCCCGGAGGGGGCTTTCGAGCCGCTTTCGAGCGGATTTTCGGGGACATCCTCGGCTCTGCGGAGGACGAAAGTAGAAGCAGGATAAAGGGCTGGCGTCGTTACCGCCGTCCTGCCCCGACACATCTGTCCGCAGTGCGGACAGTTTACGGGGAGTTTTCAGCGGAGTCGGAAATGGCGCCTGTTGGACAAGGTTTTACTAAGGTTGGCGTCATAGTTCCCATGGTAACAGGCTTTGCAGGATTTTCGGCGTGCCTTATGACGATTTGGAGGAATTATGAGTGAAAACAAAGATAGATTGAATTTCCGGATGAAGCCGGAAACGGCGGAAAAGTTGGAGCACTGGTACAAGGCCGACCACTGCCGCAGTAGGAATGAGTTCGTGGAAAAGGCCGTGAACTACTACGCGGATGCGCTGGCGGCGGAGAACAGCACCACGCTGCCGGTGGCGATACAGACCGCCATCGACGGGCGGCTGAAGCTGCTGGAGGATCGCATGGCGTCCATCCTTTACAAGCAGACGGTTGAGATGGACATGGCAATCTCCATTCTGCTGCAAAGTGTCAATGTGGACGAGTCCGTGCTGCGTCAGGAGCGTGCCAAGAGCGTCGCGGCGGTCAAGCACACCAATGGTCGTCTGCGCATGGAGCAAAAGCTCCGTGAGTTGGAGAACGCGGAATGGCAAGGCTGATCGTCAAGAGCCCCTATATCAAGTGTGGCGGCGGGCAGAATGCAAGCGGGTATCTGAACTACATTGCCACCCGTGAGCGGGTAGAGATCGTGCCGGATGACCGTCCGCCTACACGCAAGCAGGAGCAGCTCATTCAAAAGCTGGTGAAAGATTTCCCCGGCGCAAAAGAACTTCTGGAGTACAATGACTACACAAACGCCCCCACCAAAGCCAACGCATCGTCTTTCATCACGCTGACGCTGGAGCAGAACTGGAGCCGCGTGCAGTCTACCGAAGGCTACGCTAAGTACATCGCCACCCGTCCCAGAGCCGAGCAGCTGGGCAGTCACGGCTTGTTTGGTGACGCGGATCATGTGTCGCTGGACACGGCCATGGACGAACTGCGCCATTACACCGGCAATGTGTGGACGCACATTATATCCCTAAAGCGGGAGGATGCCATGCGGCTTGGCTATGACCATGCGGCAGCATGGCGGACGCTTCTGCGGGCGCACCGCAACGACATCGCCGTCGCTATGAACATTGACCCGAGGGACTTCCGCTGGTACGCTGCTTTTCATAACGAAGGTAATCACCCGCACATCCACATGATGGCGTGGTCGGCGAAGCCAGGGCAAGCGTACTTGGACAGGAATGGTATCAAAGAAATCAAATCGGTGCTGACCAACGAAATCTTTCAGCAAGAACTGCTGCATCTCTACGAAAAGAAAAGCACTGCCCGCGACGAGCTGGTACAGCAAACACGGCAAGCCATGCTGGAGCTGGCCCAGCGTATGCGGGACGGGCTCTGCATCTGTCCGGATGCAGAGAAAGGGCTCTGGGACTTGTCGCAAAAGATGAATGGTGTGCAAGGAAAGAAAGTCTACGGCTATCTGTCAAAGACACTGAAGCAGTTGGTGGACGAAGTGGTCGATGCCATGACGGAGCTACCCGTGGTCAACGAGTGCTACCAAAAATGGTGGGAGCTGCAATGCCGGCTCAACAACTACTATTCCGAGCAGCAGCGGCAGCGTCCACCGCTGTCACAGCAAAAGGAATTTCGGCAAATCAAGAACGCGGTCATCCGTGAGGCAGAGCATATTCGCCAGGGCCGTATGTCCTTCGAGGACACGGCAATGCAGCAGGAGGATGAGCAACTGGATGACCGCACGATGTCCTATGACTGTTGGGAGCTGCGGAAAATCATTGCTGACGAAAACATGCCCCTGGAGGAACGGGACCGTGCTGCTGCGGAGCTGGAGCAGATCGCCCGCCAAGGCGACCCTCACGCGCAATACCTTATGGGACTGCTGTTCCGTGATGATGGATTGCTGGTACCGGATGCAGAGCAAGCAAAACGCTGGCTGGAGTTGTCGGCGCAGGAGTTACCAGACGCCCAATATGCCTTGGGGAAGCTGTACCTCTCGGATGATCCTGATATCCACGATCCAGCGAAAGGTCTCTACTGGCTGCAGCAGGCGGCAAACGGTGGTCACGAGTACGCCGCCTACCGTTTAGTCAAGGAGTATTTAGCCGGAGAAAACATTTCCAGGGATACCGTAAAAGCGGCGGCGTACTTGGAGCAGGCAGCGGAGCAGGCCAATCCCTATGCGCAGTATCTGCTGGGGAAGCTCTGCCTCATGGGTGAGGGCGTTCCCAGGAATGAAAATGAAGCACAACATTGGTTTTCCGTAGCGGCGCAGAACGGCCACGCCTACGCTGGATATTTCCTCGACCGCATGGAGCAGGAGAAGGACCTGCCGCCACCCAACATCCTACTCTCTGCCACACGCCTACTTCACCACATGGGCAACATTTTCCGAGATAATGCACCGCACCCCGCCGTGCCCGCAGGTATCCACATCGACCGCAAGCGCCTACAGCGCTTGCGCGAAAAGAAGATGGCCCTGGGCCACAAATGGAACGACCATGAGGAACAGCAGAGTCACAACATGAGATGGTTATAACCGTCCATATTCTGCGCTGCTGTAGACAATAAAAAGGTCTTTCAAAGAACGGCAACATCTTCGGCTTGTTATAGGAGCATAATTAAGTGGAAGCAATATTGCTATACAGACATCATCTGTGGTAAAATATCACTAAACAAGGACGGAGGAGGCTGCAGCGATGGATCCAGATATGATGAAAAATGCTGCGCTATCCAAGGATAGCATCGAGGATGTCAACGCAATGAAAGAGCGTTCTTGGGAATGCGGTCTCCCGCCATATCTCCAGCACGATTTGGATGCCTATAAAGATGGGCTAAAAAACGGATCCACGATTTTAGACTGCCTGTGGGGCGAGCTATACGGAAGTATCAACGCCGCAGAGATCGATGACGGCGCAATTACACCGGCACAGGCAGATTATCTGCGGCAAAAGTATTTGTGGAGGTGATAAAAATTGCCAGACTTTACAAACTGCAGGCGATTATATGACCGGGTATATAATGGAGCCAACGGCAAGAAAATTGCGATAGAATATGAGGGCGAACCGTATATGCTGAAGTTCCCTCCCTCTGGAGAGAACAAGCAGACGGAACTCTCTTATACCAACAGCTGCATCAGTGAGCATATTGCCAGCACCATATTCAACATGGTAGGTATTCCTGCGCAGAAGACGATCCTCGGGACCTTCGAGGTCGGAGGAAAAAGTAAAATCGTCTGCGCCTGCAAAGATTTCACCGCGGACGGAAGTCGATTGTTCGATTTCTGCTCCATCAAGAATACAGTCATAGACTCCGAACACGGCGGTGCCGGTACGGAATTGAGTGATATTCTGGATACCATTGAAAAGCAGTGTTACATTGACCCGGCTATACTGCTGAAGCATTTTTGGGATGTGTTCGTAATTGATGCCTTTCTGGGTAACTTTGACCGCCACAACGGAAACTGGGGCTTCCTGTACCATGATGAAACAAAATCTGCTACACTGGCACCTGTTTTTGACTGCGGAAGCTGTCTTCTGCCGCAAGCCGATGAACGCATCATGAACACCGTGCTCAACAATGGCGACGAATTGAACGCGAGAATATTCCGTTTCCCAACATCGGCAATTAAGCTCAATGGCAGAAAAATCAACTACTATGATTTTCTGCAGGCAGCAGAAAATCAAGACTGTAATGATGCTGTCATGCGGATGGCTCCAAGGATCAATATGGACGAGATATGTGCTTTCATCGAGAAAGTGCCTTTCTTAGATGCAACACAAAGAAGGTTTTATCAAGTGTATCTTGCTGCTCGGAACCAACGAATTATTGAACCCGCGTACACGCATCTCTTGGAGCTGCAAAGTCTATCCCCGACACTTGAAATGTAACGCATACAAACACACGGATGCCAGTTCAAAACTGCCGCAACCAATGCTGTGAGGCCCTGCTCAATTGAGCAGGGCCTCCTTTTTCAAAAAAGTAGTAGCTATTTGGGTAGCTTTGTGGTATGTATGTTGGCTAACAAAAGCAAAGGAGTTGATTCCATGTCCAAGAAACGCGCCAACGGCGAGGGCAACATCCGCAAACGCAGTGATGGTCGCTGGGAGGGCCGCTACACCGCAGGCTACAACTCGGAGACTGGTAAGCGCATCATCAAAAACGTTCTCGGCAAAACGCAGACGGAGTGCAAGGCGAAGCTGGCTGCCGCTATGGAAGCCACCAAGGGTGTCGATGTCAGCCGCGCAGATGAGTATACCGTGGCCACATGGCTGCGGAGCTGGTACGACATCTATGCCAAGCCCAATGTGCGGGTGGCCACGGCGGATCGCTACCGCCTGATGATCGAGCAGTACGCCATTCCCCGTATCGGCAGCATCAAGCTCACCAAGCTGACCGCCCACGACCTGCAAAAGCTCTACAAGGAGCTGATGGAGAGCGGTCGCACCAACCGCAAAAGCGGGCACGGCAACCCCGGACTCAGCAGCACCACCGTCCGCAGTCTGCACCTGATGCTCCACAACGCCCTGAACCGCGCCGTAAAAGAGCGCTTGATCCTCCGCAATCCTACCGAGGACTGCATCGCACCGAAGGTGCAGAAATTCGAGATGCAGATCCTCCAACCGGAGCATATCAAGACCTACCTCGACGCCGCAGAGAAACGGGGACTGCTGCCCATGTTCTATCTGGAACTGGTCAGCGGACTGCGCAAGGGTGAGCTGACTGCCCTCCTGTGGAGCGACCTCGACATTACAAACAGAACCATCTCCGTCAGCAAGCAGTATGTCAAGAACCCCAATGGGGAGTTGACACTCTCACGCCCCAAAACGGAGACATCGGTCAGAAAGGTCAGTATTCCACAGGAGGCTGTTGACCTGCTGGTTGCCGAACACAAGAAGCATCCCGACAACCCATATATGTTCCCATCGCCCGTCACAGGGGAGATGTATTACCCCGATTCCATTGTGAACCTGCATAAGAAAATTCTGAAAGACGCTGGACTGCCGCATATACGCTTTCACGACCTCAGACACACATTTGCCACGCTGGCTTTACAAAACGGCGTGGACGTGAAAACCGTCAGCAGTATATTGGGTCACTACGATGCGGGCTTCACCCCGCGAACCTATACCCACGCCACCCGCCAAAAGCAGGACGAGGCCGCGCAGACCATGGGCAGCTTCATGGCACAGGTGATGTGAGCTGATCAAACTGCACCACAATAACAAATTAGAGCTCCTGCCCATGGGGCAGGAGCTCTAATTTACTCATTTCACCGCATCCAGAGTGTCATGGCTACCAACAGGACGCCTAGAAAACCGAAGCTGATGGCGGAGAACAGCACCATGAACCGCCCCGTCTGCCCTTTGACGTGCTTTGTGTATTCCCGGAAAGTGATCAGGCTGGCCAGTGACGCCACCAGCGTCCCCGCGCCGCCGATATTCACGCCCACCAGCAGTCCTCGATAGTCGTCGGTAAACCGGCTCAGCAGGATGGCTGCCGGTACGTTGCTGATGACCTGACTGGTCAGCGCCGCCACCGGCATGGCCCCGTGGATGAGCAGCTTCCGGAACAGCTCACGCACCGGCTCAATCCGCGCCATGTTGCCCGAAAAGGTGAAAAACGCCGCAAATGTCACCAGCAGTCCCCAGTCCACGCCCAGCAGCGCACGGCGATCCAGCGCCAGCAGAGCCATCACGATAACGAGCAGTCCCAGCCAGTAGGGGATTCCCCGCAGCACCATAGCCACCGCCACGCAGAACAGTACGCCGTATACCGCAGTACGACGCTTGTCCGGCAGTGTCTCCTGCCCGGGGACAGTCAGCCCTTCACGGGGCAGAAACAGACAGCACAGCAGGATCAGCGCCGTGGACAGCAGGAACGGCGGCAGCATAATGGACAGGAATTCCCCGTTAGGGATGTTGTAGTGGTTGAACAGATACAGGTTCTGGGGATTGCCGAAGGGCGTCAGCATACCGCCCAGGTTGGCGGCGCAGTTCTGCAGAATGAACGTCAGCGCCGTCCATTTCGTCTGGCCGGTGCGCTCCAGCACAAACCAGCTGAGGGGCAGGAACGTCAGCAGTGCCGTGTCGTTGGTCAGCAGCATGGAGCCCACCAGCGTGATACCTACCAGCACCGTCACCGCGCCGCGGGTGGTGTGGAACACCTGCACCAGCCTCTGCGCCAGCAGAGGAAACAGTCCCACGCGGCGCAGCGCACCCACCACCGCCAGCACGCACAGCAGGCAGGATAGCGTTTTCACATCGTAGTAGCCAAGATAGGCCGCGTCAGGCGGCACGAACACCGCCGTCACCGCCGCGGCCAGCACCGCAATCACCGGCATGGCGTTGGCCTTACACCATCGTAACAGCTTCATAAATACCTCGCACAGCCTCGTAAGAGGCAGAAAGAATCAACGGCAGGTACTGTAGCATATCCTGCCGCAAAATACAAGAACGCAGCGAAACAAAGAAAAGGCCTTTCAGAATAACGGCTTTTCCGTCCGCTCATCTTTTGCCCTTTCCGAGCATTTCCCCGTGTGGGTCACGGTGTGGGTCAGGCGGTTGACCCACATTTTGACCCACACATAAAAGTGCGTTTTTCCAACAAAAAAGCACCGAAAACCGAAGTTTTCGATGCTTTTTGGAGCTGCTGGGCGGATTCGAACCGCCGACCTCATCCTTACCAAGTGATAAAAGTCCTCCCAGCCCTTGATTTGTAAGGCTTTGTGGGCATTTTTACCGCAAAAAGGATGCGGTCGGAAACGCTTTGCTCCATGTGTTCCACCCGTTCGTTTCCCCGTGTGGGTCAAGGTGTGGGTCAGCGCCGCAAAGAGCATCGGTGTGGGTCAACTTTTGGCGGGGCGAAAATCGTTCCATTTTGCGCTGCTGTAGACAATAAAAGGGTACCTTGCTAAAAGTATAGAGCCACCGGGCGGAGAAAAGCTCTCCCGCCCGACGGCTCTTTATTTTCGCAGTCGTTTCCCGTATGGGTCAAAATGTGGGTCAGAGTTTTTTCAACTCATCAAGAAACGGCGGTAGCACATCATAGATGATCGCACATATGGTCACTGTACTTCATGCGATCTGCACCCCCTCCGCCATGACCGTGTTATAAAAAGCAGAGTTGGCATCAAGCTCCCGCAGTTCGTACACATCCACGGGTTTTCCCAAGGCGCGATGCAGTTCCTCCGCGATACAGAAAACATCGGTAGGGTCGAATTTGATCCCGTCAATCACAATGAGGTCAATATCGGAAGAGGCATCCGCTTCCTGCCTTGCATAAGAACCGAATAGGATTGCGCTTTCTGCATGATACTTTTCGAGCAGTAGCCGTACCGCAGCAAAAATCTCGTCCTGCGTATAAATATGGTCAGACATATTCCGCGCCCCCTTTCTGCAATACAGTATACCACAACACTTGCAAAAAATGAAGTGGCAACTTTGGAGACAACACAACCTCGCTTTTCCGTTCCAAAAATGCACCGCTGTAGACAAAGAGGTCAGCAAACATTTTTTAGACAATTTTTGAGGGTTAATCGCTGCCTTTGCTCCGCTTTCTTTGCTTTCCGGCGCTCTTTGAATCCAGTGTTTCCACGTGCTCCACGTTTGTCTGTGGCTGTTTATGGGGTCAGACACCGTTGCAGCACTTATTCAGGATTGGCGCGGCGCCTCAGTCTAAGAAAGTGGTCAAAGTTAGGTTGGTCCGCATCAAACATCTCCAATCCAACAGAAATCTCAGGCGATGGATTGCACCTCCGCCTTCAATGAAAAGAAAAATTTATAATCCCAGCCGCAAGAAGACATTGTGTAGTTCGCTTAATTTTTACCTCCCTGGCGTTCCATATAGACGATATGAACGGTGACTACATCTTCGCTGATTTCATAAGCTCCAAGAGCCGCCAACCACCGTAGAGCCTTCCAGCCCCTGCTGTAAAAGGCTTTGCGGCGTTTTTTGTCCAAAAAGGAAGAGGTCGCAGCCTGTTTGTTCCATTGTTTCCGTCCGCTCATTTTCCCGTGTGGGTCAAAGCGCTTTCAGGTCGCAAACGAGGGGCGCACCTCCGACAGCGGCAAGCCGAGCCTCTGCGCTCTGTCTCGCTCATAGGTGACACGGGTCACTTCTTCAATAAAGCTTTTCTCCTTTGGCGTGGCGCTTGCCCAACGCACACTGTATTTGCGGCACAGTTGAAAGAATATCTCATAAAAACGTTCTTCCTCTGCATCCTTGCGGCAATACCACACCGCGTCAGACACCGGTCTGATTTTATTCATATCCATGCAAAGCACCTCCTTGCAGAAAATCAATTCAGATAGGTGAAGAAAATTCGTTTGGCAGCTTCGTCCGCAATCAAATACCTTGGCGCAGAGGATTGAAAGGTTGGAAGTAAAACGGCTCCAAAGTCTTCCTCATAATGCTTCGCCAAACTCGTTGTCTTCGCTTCAAGCACCACATCGCCGGTCAAACCGCTGTCGATAGACAGCTTAATGCCATAGGCGATTAGCAGCCGTCCTATTCCCTTGTATTTCGGGTTTCCTTCGTCAAGTGTAGGGTTTGACTCCGGCTGTGCCTCCATATACACGATATGCACGACCAGCGCAGTCGGAAGGATCTCATACGCCGCCAGAGCGATTAGCTCCTCTCCAACTCTGGCTGCGTATTTTTCATAATTTTCGTCGGCCAGATATTCGCTGGTCCAGGAGGTCTGCCACAAGGGTTCCCAGTCTGTCAACGCAGCATCCTGTGGTTCTATTGGTTTAATCGCTACAGGCACCTGCTGATTGGTAGCATCATAAACGAACGGTCGAAACTGCACGATTCTCACCTCTTAAATAGTATACCATAGTTTTTGCAAAATTTGAAGCAGAAAATTGAAATCAGTGTCGTCACTTTTTATTCCAATATCGCACCGCTGCAAACAAAAAATAAAACCCCCGAGGTCTCTTGTTATGCAAGAGGCCCCGGGGGTGCTGTTTTATTTTGCCGCTTAGGTTTTTTCTTTTTGGCTTACGCCTCCCGCTCCTTACGCTTCAGAACGAAGGCTGCGGCGAGAATCGTCACGGGCAGGGCAATGACCCAAACCAGCACGCCGGTATCGCCAGTGGCGGGGGTATTGCTGCCGCCGGTCTGAATGGTCACATCGGTCATGTCATAGAGCCGGGTCTGGGCGTTTACGAAGCGGTAGTAGGCCGCCAGTGCGTAGTAGCCCTGCTCGGTGGCCATGTCGTTCCGCTCGCCGCCAGCGGTGTGCCGGAAGCCGCCGCCGGTTACATAGAAGCTGGCAAGAGCATCCAGCACGGTGAGGTCGTTCTTCACAAAGCGGCTGTCCGCGGTGGGGTCGATACCCAAAGCGGTGAGAGCCACGATGACCTGGGCGCAGGATTCGCTGTTCTCGGTGCCTCAGCTGCCAAAGCCGCCGTCATTGCGCTGCAGGGTGGAAAGGGCCTCCAGAGCCTTATCCACAGCAGCCTTCACGGTCTCGTTGGTTTTATAGTAAGGTGCCAGGGCCTGGATGGCCATAGCGGTCATGTCGGGGTCAGCCTTGGTGCCGCTGAGGTCCCAACCACCGTCGTTGAGCTGGGCATCCAGGATGACCTGAAT
>OHOA01000286.1_pt1 | contig 28760 bp, 27 predicted proteins | sample 1569681 | NCBI WGS metagenome assembly OHOA01 (sample SAMEA3879609, study PRJEB24766) | human gut metagenome | biome: human-associated habitat; feature: feces | place: USA | collected 1985/1987 | reverse complement strand
ATAGCCCACTATAACTACACGCTTCGCTTCCGTAGTTGTGGGCTCTCCCGAGGGGATTAGGGCTTTGCCCTAATGACCCACTCAGGGCGTTTCACCCCTGAGAACCTCACTGCGGAAGCGGACAAAGTAATCTAATGTAAACAAAAAAACTATGGCTACAAAATCAAGCATACATATCAAGCCTTGCAACATCGCATCGAGCGAGGCACACAACCGAAGGACTGCCGACTACATGCGCAACATCGGAGAGTCCAGAATCTATGTCGTTTCCAAACTTTCCACCGATAACGAGCAGTGGGTAAATCCTGACTTCGGCACTACCGAATTGCGGACACATTACGACAACATCAAACGGATGGTCAAGGAAAAGACCGGACGTACCATGCAGGAGAAAGAACGTGAACGCAAAGGTAAGAACGGAAAAATCATCAAGGTGGCAGGGTGTTCACCTATCCGTGAGGGGGTGTTGCTCATCAGAGCGGACACCACATTGGCAGATGTGCGTAAATTTGGCGAGGAGTGCAAACAACGCTGGGGTATTACTCCGCTGCAAATCTTCCTGCACAAAGATGAAGGACATTGGCTGAACGGACAACCCGAAGCCGAAGATAGGGAGAGTTTCCAAATTGGTGGAAAGTGGTTCAAGCCGAATTATCACGCTCATATCGTTTTCGATTGGATGAACCACGATACAGGAAAGAGCTGTAAACTCAATGACGAGGATATGACCGAAATGCAGAGTTTGGCTTCTGACATTCTCCTGATGGAACGAGGACAATCTAAAACCGAAACAGGCAAGGAACATCTGGAACGTAACGATTTCATCATAAAGAAACAGAAAGCCGAACTGCAACGTATAGAGGAAACCCAAAGGCACAAGGAGCAGCAGGTAACTCTTGCTGAGCAAGAACTCAAACAGGTAAAATCGGAAATACGCACCGACAAACTCAAAAGCGCAGCCACTGATGCAGCTACTGCCATAGCAAGCGGTGTCGGTTCTCTTTTCGGCAGTGGGAAATTGAAAGATTTGGAACAAGCCAATGAAAAATTGCGTCAGGAAGTTGCCAAGCGTGATAAAGGCATTGATGAATTAAAAGTCAGGATGCAACAAATGCAGGAACAGCACGGAAAACAGATACGCAATCTTCAAGGAATACACAATCAAGAGCTTGAAGCCAAAGACAGGGAAATTTCCCGGCTTAACACCTTGCTTGAAAAGGCATTCAAGTGGTTTCCGATGCTTAAAGAGATGCTGAGAATGGAAAAATTGTGTGCTACCATCGGATTTACCAAAGAAATGATAGAGAGCCTCTTGACAAAGAAAGAAGCCATACAATGTAGTGGCAAAATTTATTCCGAAGAACACAGACGAAAGTTTGACATCAGAAGCGATATTTTCAAGGTTGAGAAACATCCGATGGATAGTAGTAAACTCGTATTGACCATAAACAGGCAACCGATTGGAGAATGGTTCAAGGAACAATGGGAAAAGTTAAGACGAGGTTTGCGACAGTCAGAAGAAGAGCCAAGAAAAAGTAGAGGGTTCAAAATATAACACTCATTTTAGGTACATAATAAATAGAGCAGCTTTTTATTTTAACTGCTCTATTTATTGTATAACAAAATTGGATTATAATTCAAAATAGGTTTTTAATGACTCTATATATTCTTCCAGTGCTCTTTTCCCTGTTTCTGTTAATCTGCACGAAGTTCGAGGTTTCCTTCCGACAAAATCCTTGGTAAGTCGAATATACCCAGCGTTGTTCAACTTGTCCAGTTGGACGCTCAGATTTCCGGAAGTAGCATTTGTCTTTTCCTTCAGATAAGTAAAATCCGCCTCCTCTACAGATAACAGTAGAGTCATTATTGCTAACCTTAACTGGGAATGTATGAGCGGATTCAGTTCCTTGAACATTGCTTTATGGATTTTCTATTTATAACATGCCCCGGAATGATCATCATTAATACAGATGCTATTCCAAAGTACAGATGCCAGTATGTTGTGTCTGCATTATGTATACTCAAAGCCAACAACATATATATGGCAATGAGGAAACTCAAAAGAGGCGTATAGACAAGTACCTTTTCATTCATGATAATTCCGGTAATCGATGTTCCGATGCCGGCATAGATTAAACTCAAAGGAAGCATAAGGGTAAAATTTATCAATCCCACGCAAAGTCCTAATACGATTATGGCAACAACGGTCAAAGAGAAAAGAGCACCAATGACAAGCCATGTGTTCGCTATTGCCTTATCCATATAAGTCACCACGTGTGGTTTGTCTTTTTTGTCCTTTACACAGATAATCACACTTGGGACAAACATCAGGAACCACAAAGCTGCCCATACATTATTTGCTGTAAAGTAGACGAATCCGAATACAATCAATGAAATGAAGAATGCGGAATAGCCGTAATAAAGGAATATATTGCCACTTCCTACTCCAAGATTATCTTTCGTCTGTTTCAGCATTTGAGAAATCAGTTCCAAACTGTCTTTCTCAGAAAAATTGTTCTCCTTCATGATTACGATTTATTTAAAAATTATTGGTGAAAATCATCGGCAGTATGATATATGCCCACAGATTGTTGAGGGCATGGAACAGCAGACTCGGATATTACTGTTAAACCTGCTGTAAAGCCATGCTGATGCCGTTCCGAAAAACAGAATCCAGATTGCCATTCCAGGACCGAAGAACTGGATATGCAGTAATGCGAATATCAGTGAAGACCCTGCAATCGCTGCCCATTTGTTCATTCTTTGGACAAGAGCCTGATATACATAGCCCCTAAATATCGTGTCTTCTGTCAATGGAGCGAGAATGACTGTGACGAATATGCCAAGTAACATATCCTGCATAGTATTCTGGTTTACAGGCGCGATTTGTCCTGTTGTCCAATACATTGGTACACCAGTAGCTCTCAATCCCATTTCTATCAACGGATAGATAATGAACGATACAATAACGACTGCGATAACCGCTACTATTGCTCCTTTCCATGTCAGTCTGCTGCGATAACCTGCTGCCTTCATTGTCATTCCCCGGTTTTTAAGAAGAACCATATAGACAATTACCGCTATTCCGGTTGCAAGTGTATAAACCAGCAATGAAAATATCCTGTACTGTCCTATGCCTGTAAGCTCCTGTATTTCAGGTGAAGCAAGCCAATGGAAAAGATTCGTACCAGCATATCCGAGAGGAGCCAGTATCAGAATCCACCATAATGGCAGTCGTTGATTCGCTTTGGTATCCATGGTTGTCATGATTTAGATGATGTTTAAACTTTATTAAATTGGTTTATAAAATAAACTATGCTATCAAAATTAAAGAGAGACATTTTTCTCTCCATCTTGAATTTATTGCAAATATAAATAAGATTATATTATAAACCAAATATTCTATCAACAATTTGAAGATTATCCTAAAAAAGAAAACACCCGACTTTACATTATTGGGTGTAAAATCGGGTGTTAATCTTATAAATCATTGAAAAACAATGTTTATTGCGGAGAGGGAGGGATTCGAACCCCCGGAGCCTCGCAGCTCAACAGTTTTCAAGACTGCCGTAATCGACCACTCTACCACCTCTCCAGACTTTGTAACCGTCAGAAACTTACTTGCCGGATCCTCGGCGACTTTCAACGCTTACTTGATCCCGATGATTCAGGGATGCAAAGGTAAATAAAAAAATCTGTTCGGCAAAAATATTCGTAACTATTTTTGCCGAACGGAATGAATCTCAGTGAGTGTCGGAGGACGCTGGCGCCTCGCGGGTGAAGAAACGGTTCTGGAAAAGAATCAGATAGAATGCACCTACTGTGACGCAGCTGTCGGCGAAATTGAAGACAGGGGCGAAGAACAGCAGACGCTCCCCTCCTACGAACGGAACCCAGGCGGGCCAGGTCGTGTCTATCAGCGGGAAGTAGAACATGTCCACAACGTGTCCGAACATCAATGGGGCGTAGTCGAAAATCACGCCGTAGAACAAGCTGTCGATGATGTTGCCGAAAGCGCCGGCGGTGATCATCGTAAGACCCACCAGCACCCCGGCAGGGACCGCCGGCTTGCCATCAGGCAAGAGCGCCGGCTTGCCGGACGAGTCAACAGACTTGCGGGCAAGTGACGCGATCCACCAGCAGAGTACCCCGAAAAGGGCTATTCTGAAAAAAGAAAGCAGAAATTTTCCGACAGCACCGCCGAACTTCATCCCGAAGGCCATGCCTTCATTCTCGATGAAGAAGATCTGGAACCAGTTCCCGATCACGCTGAAATGTTCGCCTATCTGCATGTTCGTCTTGACCAGGATCTTGATGACCTGGTCAATGACGACAAGTATGACTCCTAAGATCAGGAGACGCTTAGCCTTGGAAATCTTCACTAGTTCTGTCCTTTCTTAGCAAGCATTTCCTTAGCCTCGACTGTAAGCGTGGCATGAGGAACCAATCTGAGTCTTTCCTTAGGAATAAGTTTGCCCGTCTCACGGCATATTCCATAGGTCTTGTTCTCAATGCGCACCAAGGCGGCCTCAAGGTTCTGGATGAACTTGTATTGCCTCTGGGCGAGCTGGCTGGCCTCCTCCTTCGAAAGTTGGTAAGCGCCATCGTCCTCGACCGTCTTGAAAGACGGCGTGGTGTCCTCAATGTCGTTGCTTCCGTTGTGCATAATCACCCTGCGGAGGGTGTTATACTCCTTCCTCGCCTTGTCAAGCATCTCATTGATGATGGACCTGAATTCCTCCAACTCCTCATCACTGTACCGCACCTTCCTCACTTCAGAAGAAGCAGCGTTTTCTTTGATTAACTCTGACATTGTATGAATATTTATAGGTCAAAAAATTATCTTGACAGCACCATCCTCACGGCGCCATCGTCCCACTCGACATCGAGAGCCCCTTCCGGAGCGGTCTCGCCAAGCGTGATGGAAAGCGCCAGAGTCTGGGCCGCAATGTAGTCTTTGTAGTCCGCCATCGCGGAGCCTATCTCCTCCCTGGCGGCACCGTCGGCGAAGATCCTTACCTCAATCTTGTCAGTCACCTCGAAGCCGCTGTCCTTCCTGAGGTTCTGGATCCTGTTGATGAGCTCGCGGGCCACACCCTCCTTCTTCAGATCCTCGGAGATCTGGATGTCAAGGGCGATGGTCAGCTGACCCTCGGTGGCGACAAGCCAGCCCGGCATGTCCTCGGACGAGATCTCGTAGTCACCCGGCTTCAGCTCGACGACTCCGGACGGAAGCGTGACAGAATATGCCGCACCGGCAGCCTCGGCGTTCTGGATGGCGGAGATGGTGGCCTGGTCAAATCCGGCGAAAGCACCGGCGATCTCCTTCATCTGCTTGCCGTAGACCTTTCCGAGAGTCTTGAAGTTAGGTTTGATCTTCTTGGTGATGATGCCGGTGGTGTCCGAGATGAACTCGGCCTCCTTGACATTCACCTCGTTGAGAATGATGTCCTTCACCTGTCCGAGCTGCTCCCTCACCTTGGCGGAGATCACAGGGATGATGAGCTTCTGGAGCGGCTGGCGAACCTTGATGGAAACCTTGCGGCGGAGAGCCAGCACCATCGAAGTGGCCTTCTGGGCGAGATCCATCCTCTCCTCAAGATCAGTGTCGATCACAGACTCGTCACAAGACGGCATCGAGACGTAATGCACTGACTCAGAGCCATCCGGAACAAGATCAAGGTAGAGACGATCCATGTAGAACGGAGCGATCGGAGCGGAAAGCACAGCCACATCGACCAGCACCTCATAGAGGGTCTGGTAAGCGGCCAGCTTGTCCTCATCCATCTTCCCTCCCCAGAAACGTTTCCTGTTCAGGCGGACGTACCAGTTGCTCAGGTCATCACACACGAAGTCCTGGATCATACGTCCGGCGGAAGTGATGTCATAGTCCTCATACGAAGCCACAACCTTCTTCTTCAAGGTATTGAGCAGCGAGATGATCCAACGGTCAATCTCCGGTCTCTTGGAATATTCCACCTTCGCCGCCTTAGGGTCGAATCCGTCCACATTGGCGTAGAGGGCGAAGAATGAATAGGTGTTGTAGAGGGTTCCGAAGAATTTCCTGCGGACCTCATCCACACCGGCCTCGTCAAACTTAAGGTTGTCCCAAGGCTGGGCGTTGGTCAGCATGTACCATCTCAGGGCGTCGGCTCCGTACTTGTCAAGCTCCTCGAACGGATCCACGGCGTTACCCAGACGCTTGCTCATCTTGTTGCCGTTCTTGTCCAGAACAAGACCGTTGGAAATCACCGTCTTATAGGCAGGAGTGCCGCTGACCATCGTGTGGATGGCGTGCAGCGTGTAGAACCAGCCTCTGGTCTGATCGACCCCCTCGGCGATGAAGTCCGCGGTGCAGCCGAACTTCGGAGAGTTCAGCCCGCGGAGTCCCTCCTGGGCGTAAGGCATGGCTCCGGAATCGAACCAGACATCGATGAGATCCGTCTCGCGGGTCATCTTCTTGCCGGAAGGACTCACAAGAAATATGTTGTCCACATAAGGCCTGTGAAGATCGATCCTGTCGTAGTTCTCCTTGCTCATGTCCTTCGGATCGAAACCATTGTCCTTGAGCGGATTGCTTGTCATGAATCCGGCCCCGACCGCCTTCTCGATCTCAGCGTAGAGCTGGGCTACGGTGCCGATGCAGATCTCCTCCCTGCCGTCCTCGGTGCGCCAGATCGGGAGCGGCGTGCCCCAGAAACGGCTGCGGCTGAGATTCCAGTCCTGGATGTTCTCCAGCCACTGGCCGAAACGTCCGGTGCCGGTGGACTCAGGCTTCCAGGTGATCGTCTTGTTCAGAGCCACCATCTCATCCTTCACGGCGGTGGTCTTGATGAACCAGGCGTCGAGAGGATAGTAGAGAACCGGCTTGTCCGTTCTCCAGCTGTGAGGATAGCTGTGGGTCTGCTTCTGGATCCTGAACACCCTTCCGTCCTCCTTCATCATCATACAGAGATCGACGTCGAGCGTCGGGGCGTCAGCCGGAAGAGAGTCATCAAAAGCATTCTTCACATAGCGGCCGGAATATTCCTTATAAGAAGGGTCCACGTGTGTGCGGACATATTCAGGATCAAGGTCTTCGATCGGGTAGAAGCGTCCGTCGTGGTCCACCTGGGCCTGGCGCCTGCCGTCCTTGTCAATGACAATCATCCCCGGCACGCCGAAGTTGGCGGCCACCTTCTTGTCGTCGGCTCCGAAAGTCGGAGCGATGTGGACGATTCCGGTACCGTCCTCCGTGGTCACATAGTCACCGGAGATCACCTTGAAAGGCTCTCCCTCATCGGCAGGCTTGAACCAAGGGATCAGCTGCTTGTAGCGGATGCCTACGAGATCCGCGCCTTTGAACGAGCCGTCAAGCACCTTGAACGGCACAAGCTTGTCGCCAGGCTTGTAGTCCTCAAGAGGGATGTCGGCGGCCTTCGGATTGAACCACACGTTCAGCAAGTCCTTGGCCAGCACGTAGATGGCCTCGTTACCCGTGTAAGGGTTGAATGATAGCACGCGGACATATTCATACCTCGGCCCCACGCAGAGCGCCGTGTTGGAAGGAAGCGTCCACGGGGTTGTGGTCCATGCGAGGAAATAGACAGGGAAAGCCTCCGTTCCGAAGAGCGGCTGCGACTTCCCGTCCTTGATGACCTCGAACTGGACGGTGGCGGTCGTGTCGGTCACATCCTTGTAGCAGCCCGGCTGGTTGAGCTCGTGCGAGCTGAGACCGGTACCGTCCGACGGGGAATATGGCTGGATCGAGTACCCCTTGTAGAGAAGCCCCTTGTCGTAGATCTTCTTCAGAAGGTACCACAAGGTCTCTATGTAGCGGTTGTCATAGGTGATGTACGGATCCTTCATGTCCACCCAGTAGCCGACACGCTCGGTCATGTTCTCCCACTCGGCGGTGTACTTCATCACCTCGCTGCGGCAGGTCCTGTTATATTCCTCGACCGAGATCTTCGTCCCGATGTCATCCTTGTGGATCCCGAGCTTCTTCTCCACGCCGATCTCCACAGGGAGTCCGTGGGTGTCCCATCCGGCGCGGCGGTTCACCTTGTAGCCGGACTGGGTCTTGAACCGGCAGATCGCATCCTTGATGGAACGCGCCATGACATGATGGATCCCCGGCTTGCCGTTGGCGGAAGGCGGTCCCTCGAAGAATATGAACTCGGGCGCGCCCTCCCTGACCTCAAGGGATTTCTCAAACGCGTGATTCTTTTTCCATCTCTCGAGAACCTCATTCCCGACAGAAACCAGATCAAGGCCTTTGTACTCTTTGAATGTCATAATTTTCTTTCTATTTTTGCATCAGAAAAAACATCGGTACGAATCTGATGCAATCAAGTTTGCAAAGATAGTTATTTCCATGTTTTTTATCAAATCCGATGACGATGAACTTTATAGACATCACCATACTCCTATGCTGTGTCCCGGCCATATTCCGCGGACTGTCCAAAGGATTCATAGCCCAGGCTGCCGCCCTTGTGGCCCTGGTGCTGGGGGCATGGATGTCATTCCATTTCTCGAGCACCGTCGTCGAATGGATAAGACCGGCGATGGATGTCTCCCCTGTGATACTCCAGGTCATAGCCTTCACACTGATCCTGATGGCCGTTTTCCTTGCGTTGACACTGGCAGGCAAGGCGCTTGAGGGACTGGTGAAAGTGGTGATGCTGGGATGGCTGAACAAACTTCTCGGCGTGGCGTTTTCCTTGCTGAAGGTCATTCTGGCCATCGGACTTGTCATCCTGCTCATCGACACTGTGACGCACGCGCTGGAGATCGACTGCTCGAAGACGACCGCGGAATCACTCCTCTACAATCCGATCAAAAGCTTCGCCGACGTGTTTTTCCCTTACATAAAAGAATTGATATTCAATAAATAATGAATAGAATCATCCTCATAGAGACTTCCACCTCCCTCTGTTCCACAGCCCTTGTGGAGGACGGAAGAATCATCAGCGAAAGAATCAGCGGCGAACCTCGGGCGCATGCCTCAAAGACCGCCCTGTTCGTCAGCGAGATGCTTTCCGAGAAAGGGCTGAAGGTCTCGGACTGCGACGCCGTGGCGGTCAGCAAGGGTCCCGGATCCTACACCGGCCTCAGGGTCGGAGTCTCGACGGCCAAGGGGCTGTGCTTCGGGGCGGGAATCCCGATGATCTCCGTCGGCACGCTCGACACCCTGGTCTGGCAGGCTTTGGACGGGAATATGCTTCCTGACGGATGCCGCTACATCGTCCCGATGATCGACGCGCGCAGGATGGAAGTCTACACAGGAATATTCACACCCGACGGAAAGCAGGTCTCTCCGACCGAGGCGCGGATAATCGATCCGGATTCCTTCAAGGATCAACTGGCGGAAGGCCCGGTGCTTTTCATCGGCGACGGAGCCGGGAAATGCCAGGAGACGCTCACCAGCCCCGAAGCGCGCTTCATCCAGTGCTGCCCGAAGGCCGCCTCGATGGCGCGCCCTGCCACGGAAGCGCTGAACGCCAAGAGGTTCGAGGATGTGGCCTACTTCGAGCCATTCTACCTCAAGGAGTTCATGACCACAGTAAGCAAGAGGAAAATCATCTAAAATCAAGTAATATTATGAAATTCGGTGTTGCCAGCGATCACGCTGGATTCGAGTACAAACAGAAAATCGCAGCCCTGCTCAGGAAGAAGGGTTACGAAGTCGTTGATTTCGGGACACATTCAGAGGAAAGTTGCGACTATCCTGATTTCGCTCACGCCCTCGGCTCTGCCATCGACAAGGGTGAGGTTGACCTCGGCGTGGCCTTCTGCGGCTCAGGAAACGGAATCTGCATGACATTGAACAAACACCAGAGCGTGCGCGCCGCCCTCTGCTGGGGAACCGAGCTCGCGCGTCTGGCAAAGGCCCACAACAATGCCAACGTGCTTGTGATGCCGGCCCGCTTCATCTCCTATCAGATGGCTACCACCATCCTGAACAAATGGCTGGACACAGACTTCGAAGGAGGACGACACCAGCGCCGCATCGACAAGATTCCACTAAGTAAATAAATTGGAAATCAAAGCCTTAATAATTGACAAGGATTTTCTTTCGGGCGATCATCGGCTCTCCTGCAGCATCGATGATTACCCGGAAGGAATCATCATTCCCGTGGACAAACCCTACCGCTGGACATCAGCCGATGTGATCCGCAAGGTCAAATGGGCAGCATGCCGGCATTTCCACAAGAAGAACCTCAAGGTCGGCCACGCCGGCACCCTTGACCCGCTCGCGACAGGTGTGCTGCTTGTCTGCATCGGAAAGGCCACCAAACTGGCCGAGACGCTCCAGAAAGAGGGCAAGGAATATCTCGCCGGCGTCTCGTTCGGCGCCACCACGCCATCCTACGACCTGGAGAAGGCCATTGACAAGGAATATCCCACCGACAATGTCTCCGAGGAGTCCGTGCGGGCCATCCTGCCGCGATTCCTTGGCGGACAGGAGCAGATCGCCCCTTTGTTCTCGGCAAAGTCTGTTGACGGCGTAAGAGCCTACGAGCTTGCAAGGAAACAGTACAGGGAAGCCCACAAGGAGAAAACGGACGTGATGACGGATTTCGACCACACCGTGGCCGAGACTCTCAACAAACAGATGATCAATATCTCACGGATGGAATTGGTGTCATTCTTCCCGGACGGGGAGCCATCCTCCGGACCGGAGTCCGAGGATCTCAGGCCGAATCCGAGGATCAACGTCATCGACACATCGGACAGGCATTTCCCTCTCGCCAAAATCCGTATCGCCTGTAGCAAAGGCACCTACATCAGAGCCTTGGCCCGTGATCTGGGAGAGGCATTGGGTACAGGAGCGCATCTGAACTCCCTCAGGCGTGAGGCCTCGGGAGGGTTCACTTCAGACTCTGCCCTGTCAATCAAGATGATAGACGCTATTCTTTGAAACCTCGATGACTCCCTTGACCTTTCTGAAATGCTTCGCGCTCTCATCCAGCGTCTTACCCTCAGGAATCCGGATGCTCAACGCGTTGATGATGCTGTAGTCATAAAGGATCTCAGCGCCGAATTTCGCCACAGCCTTCACCAGAGGCTCCTTACCGACAGTCTCGTCATAAGAGATTATCAGCGTGTTAGGTGAATACGCCAATCCCGCCTGCCGGGGTCTGAGCGGAGGAAGTTCCCCGATGGAGGGGATGTCGGGAGAATCGTACGAGTCAACCCTGGAAAGCTGCTTCTCCGTCTGGCTTATGGTGCTGCAACCACCGGCCACAAAGAAAGCTGTGGCCAGGATAATGGAAGAATCTGTCAATCGAATCGCCATCACTCAAGGAATATTGTCCTATTCCCTTACAAGATTGAAGCCAGAAGAGGCCCACTCTGCCATAGAATCACCATCGGCGTAGACAAGATAGCCCTCTATGTCTTCCGAAGACTCTATGAACTTTCTGGACTCCTCCAGTCCGATGACCATGCAATAGGTCGCATAGGCATCCGCGAGAGTCGCGTCAGGAGCCACTATCGTGGCGCTCAGGAGAGAATGGCTGACAGGGTAGCCCGTGCGAGGATCCACGGTGTGTGAATATTTCCGACCGTCCTTGACGTAAAACTTTCGGTAGTTGCCGGATGTGACCACGCCACACCCGCTGCCATCGCCCTGCCATATTCCCACAAGGCCAGCGCTGCCAAGCTCCATGTTTCCGTCCTCCGGCATGTCAACCCCTATCGTCCAAGGCTTGCCCGATGGATTGACTCCCTCGCAATAGATCTCGCCGATGTTCACCAGCATGTCCTTCACGCCAAGCGAATGAAGGTAGCCCGCGATCTTGTCACAGGTGTAGCCCTGCGCTATCGAGTTGAAATTCAAGCCGGGACGGATCCGGGGATCCAGCGGAAGCATCCGGTCGTCCAGCTTGTCCATCCCACAGACGGCCCTAAGGCTGTCAACCTTCCGGGCCGAAGGCATTGAATCAGAGGTGAAACCGAAGCCCCATGCGTTAAACAAAGGGCCGGAGGCCATGTCCAAGGCTCCGCCGGTCTCCTCATAGAGCCGCTTCGAGACAGTGAACATCTCTCTGAACATTCCGTTAGGCTCAACCTGCGCCCCGGCGTTGTAACGGCTCAGCTGCGAGCCTTTGTTGTAGCCCGAAAGCGTCGTGTCAACCATGGTCAGGATCGAGTCCACCGCCCGTTTGATCTCATCCGTCCCGGTCTTGACGCCCCGGGTGCTGAATCTGACCGAATAGGTGCCGCCCTGGGCATAGCCGGTAAGCTCGTGATAGTCATTCTTCCGGCCACAGGAGACAATGGCCGCGAGGATTATGGAGCCGGCAATCAGGCTCCGGAATATTCTTTCAACAGCATTCATGGATGCAATAATAAGAAATAACCTCCAAATATCGGCATCATTGGACTAGTTTTTGCTTAATGCCTACCGATTTTGCGTTTTTTATGCGATATTTGTGTTTTCAATCAAAAAAGATGAAGATTAAGAATTTTATCCTGATAGGATTGTCCGCCTCGCTTATCGCCCTTCCTTCCTGCAAGAAGGACAAAGACGATAGCTCCACGAAAGAGTACCTTAAAGGAACACTCTCCTTCTCCATATCAAGCTACCTCCGCAAAGGTGAGGCTCTCACCCTGACTCCGTCAGGTGTGACTCATCCGGTGAGCGGTACAACCAAGGATGTGGGATTCTACTGGACAAGATCCTGGACCACGGTCAAAGACACGACAAAGACAGAGTCCGACGCCAACGGCGACGGAGCCCTCAAGCTGACAACGCCGTCAAAGGTAGGGACATTTTCCGTTGGCTGCGTGGCCTTCGCGAAAGACTACTACACATCTTCCAGCACAGTCTCGTTCTATGTCGTGGATCCGGCACGTGACTCGACGGTTTCCGGAGCCTACACCGGCAAAGACCTGACATTCAAAGATTCGAGAGACGGCAATCTTTACTACACGACCGTCTTCAACGGCAAGACCTGGATGAAGAACAATCTTTACTACGCCGGCTCGGGTATCTCCTACAAGGACAGTGAGGCTATGGACGCGATCTTCGGACGCTTCTACAACTGGAAAGAGGCAAGCGAAGCCTGCCCTGAAGGATGGCGGCTGCCTTCCAACGCCGACTTCAAGTCGATGGCCGACGCGCTTGCCAAAGAAGGGACGGCCTTCCAGGAAAAAGCCGATTTCAAGGGAGTGGCCGGCGGCCTGATGGTTGACGCGAAATTCCTTGGTACGAGGATGTGGGAATATTGGCCACAGGTAAAAATCACCAACAAGGCCGGCTTCTCGGCACTGCCTGTCGGCTATGCCGTCAACACGGGATCAGCCTCAAAATACACAGGGACAAACAACTACGCCGCTTTCTGGACATCAGACGAGAACGGCGACGATTCGGCATACTACAGGTACATCTACGTGAAGCAGAACGACATCATGATAGGCTACGGCGACAAGGAATCATTCCAGGCATCCGTCAGGTGCGTGAAGGATTAGCGAAGATCCGTGACCACATAGGAAGAATCAAGAGTCTTTTCGTCGAAACGGAAAGACTCTTTTGTTTTTCCGGAGGTGTCGAAACGGAGGTTCGTTATGATGAATGTGGAGACAGAACCGTCATTCAGAGTCACTTCCGCCCCGATCAAGACCGACGTGCCGCTCTTGAAGAACAACTTGAGCAGCGCTATGTCCATCGAGCCCTTGCCTTTGCGCACAGGAGAAAGGACAGAGGAGTCCGCAACCTTTCCATCGAATTTGGACGCTCCGAATGACACTTCGTTGAACGCGTCGTCTATAGAGGCGATCATCAATGCAGGGTTGGTGGCATAGCTGTCATACGAATCATCGACAGACTCCACCAGAGCCTCCTCCGAAATCCGGTCGATTGTCCAGCGGGTAGCGCCGTCGCACCAGACCTCCAGTCCGTTTCCGTCCACGAGGAACGAGTCTCCCTGCACCTTCACGGTACCCTCGCCTGTCATCCTGGCCTTCTTGGTCGGCATTGTGAAGGAATAGTCAAAAGACACGAGCGAAACGGAGACCTTGTCCACAAAGGCGCTCAATGTCTTACTCTTCGCGGACAACACCTGCGGCATGGCCAGAAGGGAAGCCACGGCGAAGGCGATTATTGTTCTTGCGGTTGTTCTCATACTCGGTGACGTGTCTGCACAAGTCGTGCCTTTAGGGGATGTTTACCTGTTGTTCTTGTAGGCCGCGATGATCTGATCAAGCTCGTCAAGGCTGGACACAAGCACCTGACGCGGCTTGGAACCTTCCTGCGGCCCGACGATGCCGGCGGCCTGAAGCTGATCCATCACCCTTCCGGCCTTGGCATAGCCCATTCCGAGACGGCGCTGAAGATCGGATGTGGATCCGCGCTGACTCATCACGACCAGTTTGGCGGCTTCGTCAAAACGCTCGTCTAGCTTGGTCATGTCAACCATTCCACCAGACCCTTCCTCGGTGTCGTCATCCACCGGTGGGAGATAGAACGGGGTGTTGAAGCTCTTCTTGTAGCCGGACTGCGAGCCGATATATTCAGTAAGCCTGTTGATCTCCTCGCTGTCGATGTAGGCGCACTGGACGCGCTCCATCTCGACACCGGCGTAGTAGAGCATGTCGCCCTTGCCTATCAGTTTCTCCGCTCCGGACGAGTCCAGGATGGTCGAAGACCCTGAAAGCTATTCGTGTCGGGAAGTTCGTCTTGATCAGTCCGGTGATGACATCCACGGACGGCCTCTGGGTCGCAAGAACGACGTGAAGACCGGCGGCACGGCCTTTCTGCGCAAGCCTGATGATGGATGTAGTTATGCTCCTTGCCACAGCCTTGGCATCGCCGCTTCCACCGACTGACATTGTCAGGTCGGCATATTCATCAATGATGGTGACCATGTAAGGGAGGAAGCGGTGGCCTTCGTCGGGACGCAGCCTGCGATTGCGGTACTTCTCGTTGTAAGTCTTGATGTTAGGAACCGAGGCCTTACTGAGGAGTTCGTAGCGCTGATCCATCTCTATGCACAACGAGCGGAGGATCTTGTCCGCCTTGTCGGCCTTCTTCACGATGGCGTTGTCCATCTCCTCGGTCTCGTCATTGCACGGAAGGACAGCAAGATAATGCTTCAGCAGATGGGAGTAGGCGGAGAACTCGACCATCTTTGGGTCTATGAAGACCAATTTCAGCTCCGACGGATGCTTCGAGTACAATAGTGATGTAACTATCACGTTGAGTCCCACGGACTTGCCCTGCTTCGTCGCGCCCGCCACCAGAAGGTGAGGAGCGTCGGCAAGGTCAAAGACCTTCACTTTCTGCTGGATGGTGTAGCCGATGGCCACCGGAAGCTCTGCCTTGCTGACGCGGAACGCCTCGTCGTTGAGGACAGCCCGCATCGGCACGATCGAAGGCCGGTCATTGGCGACCTCGATGCCCACGGAGTCGGTAAGGGTCACAACGCGCACTCCCCTTGCGTGGAGATGCATGCCAAGATCCTCCTGCAGCTTCTTGATCTCGGAGATCTTTACGCCGGGAGCCGGATAGACTTTATAGAGGGTGACCGTCGGGCCGACAATGGCCTTGACATCATTGATCTGGATGCGGTAGTTCTCCAACGCGGTACGGATCCGGGCATTGTTTCTGGAGAGCTCCTCATCGGTAACCTCGCTTCTGCCTGACGAGTAAGTGTCCAGCAGCTCAAGCGACGGGAACTTGTAGTCAGGGAGCTCGTCACGGACATTGATCCTCGGCAGGTCGCTTGTCACCTTTGTCGTCAGTTCCTTGCCCTTGATCACCTCAAGAGACTCTCCGGAGTCCTTTCCTGGCTCCTTGGCAGTTTCATCCTGTCCCGGAGCCTGTGGGCTGGACGGTTCCGGCACAGGTTCAGGTTCCTGAGCCTGCCGGAGGGACGGAGTGGAGACACTCAGATTGGAAGTCCTTCCGCCAGCGGCTGCCCCGGCTTGTCCGGCCACCGGAGTCACCGGCTCCTGATCCTGAGGGACAGCCGGCTCATCAGGATCCTTCTTTCCGAGCGACATCAGCCAGCAGGAAAAGCGCCTCGAAGCGAAAACCAGCCACAGCACCACCAGAAAGACAAGCAGGAAACCCGTAAGAAAAGTGCCGAACACTACGGACGACCACCTGATGACGGACTCTCCGCACTCTCCTCCGAGTCCTCCTCCGAAAGCGTTGCCGAGTCCCGTCAGATCAGAGACGAAGGCCAGCGCGAAAGAGGCTACCAACGCTCCCGAAAAAGTCAGCAGCGTGGTCTTCAGCATCGAATACCGCCAGCGGCGCAGCAGCAGACGGACGGACACGGCGAAAAGTATGACGATGAAGGCCAGACTTCCAAGTCCGAACCACTTGCGGACAAGCAGATCAGCCCATCTGTAGCCAAGTTTTCCCCCGGCGTTGCTCACCTCCACGGTCGTGTCGCCGACAGCCGAGGTCAATGAGCTTTGGTCAGCCTTCCATGTGAAGAAATAGGAGACCGTTGACAGCAGCGTGAACACCGCCGCCAACGCGACCACAAGGCCGATGATCCTCACCAGCCTCGACTTGTCGTCATCGTCCATATTCCTCCAGAACCGGAACATTATTTTCTGTTCTTACGATTGGTTTTCTTGTTGTTCCTGCGATTCTGACCCATGTTCAGATTCAGTCCCGGACGGGAGAAGTTGGAGTCGAAGGAAATCTTGGAGAGTTCCATGTCGGCAGGCACCTGGATCCTGTAGCCAGACAGTTTCTCGATGTCGGCGAAGATTGTCTCGTCGGCCACGCTGTCCTTGTTCCAGATGAGGTACTGCTGCCTCATGTAGATGGCAAGTGATCGGAGCATCGCCCTTTTGGTCTCGCCTTCCGGCTCACCGGCGATCAGGTCGATGATGCTCTCGATGTTGCGTCCGTAGTGGTTGGCCCGCACCGGGGTCTTGTTGATCGGAATCTTCATCGGCGGCACATCCATAGCCTCTGGATGCGGTGCCGGGAACGGGGAGTCAATGTCGAGGTCATAGCCTGCGATCATGTAGAGATGATCCCAGAGTTTCTGCTCATAGTTGTCCTGCGTGTGAACCTGAGGATTAAGCAGTTCCATAACCCGTACGACGGCCTTTGCCTGCTCGCTTCTCTTCTTCCTGTCGGGGATGGCCTTGACCTGTTCAACCATATTCAAGACAATCCTCCCGTACTCAGGCATCTGAAGTTTCTCTCTCTCTGTGTTGTAGTAGAGCTTTATCGTGTTGTCAATAGCGTCCATAAATAATTATTATAATGTCAAATGGCAAATATACGAAAATTATTCCACCTCATCCGCAAGAACATACCAGATTACCGATGATATTTCCGAATATCCCATCCGACGGTAGATGTCGGCATAACGGGCGACCTGCCGGAGGTAGCGACGGTTTCTCTCCCCGAACTTGTAGTCGATGACCGTCACCTTGCCGTCTTTGACAAGAACCCTGTCCGGACGATAGGATTCTCCGTCAGTGTCAATCAGTTCAGTCTCATTCAAGACTTCAGTGCCGTCGGCAGGGAACCACTCAGGATGTGCGGCGATTCTTTGGGCAAGAATATTCAGATACTCTTCCTCCTGGCCGGCATCGATCTCGCCCGCCTCGAAGGCGTGCCTGACGGCAGCCGGAAGATCCGACGGGACGACCACTTCAGAGAGGATCGCATGCAGCACCGTGCCGTTGAGACGGGCCTCGTTCCGTGAACCGTCGCGGAAAAAGTCGATGGAGTCAGCGCTGAATTTGAGGCGGCCACGCTCCCTCACATCGGAGTCGCCATCCTCCTGTGCCGGGTTGAGCGGGTAGGACGGATAGCCGGGAGTCAATTCGGAGATGGTGTCCGCCTTGCGCTCCAACCCGGAATAGTCGTACAACTCTCCCTTGGAGAACACGGTGCTCTCGTCCGATTCTTCATTAGTGAATCCCAATGCGTTACCGTGACAGTAGAGATAGGCGTACAGGATCTGCGAGAAGTCGGAAAAGTCCACCGGGAGGGCTTCGACCTCCGCCCCGCCAGAAGCTTCGTCCGCACAGACGGGCACGAGGGCGTCAGCGATCTTCGCCGGCGGATCCGCCGCTATGACAGTCAGGCCTTTGACAGCCCTGGTCAAGGCCACGTAGAACGTGTTGATGTTGTCCACAAACTGAAACTGAAGCTCCTTCTGACTGCCATCCCTGAACAGGGAGTCCTCGTTCTCCGGCTTCCTCAGCCTTACGTTATAGACCCCGTCGGCGACACCCTCAAGCTCGGTCCCCTCAACCGAAGGACGAGTCCAGTGCTCTTCCGGACGGAAAAGCCCGATCTCCTCGGCAAATGGAAAGATAACATGATGGAACTCAAGCCCTTTCGACTTGTGAATCGTCATAACCCTGACCGATTCCGGATCCGACGGCGAGCTGATCTTCGGATCGGCCTCCTGCCAAGCCTTAAGGAAGCCGTCCACCGCATTGCCGTTGACAGCCACATAATCCTGCACAAAATCCATCAAGGCCTGTACATACTGCGTCTCGGACTCGAACAGCTCCGGCTCCCTGCCTTTCAGGATGCGCAGAAGCTGCTCGCAAAGGTCTGACAAAGACAGGCAGGACAGTCCGTCCACATCGATGTCCAGATCTCCGGCAAGGAAGGAGCCGATCGTGTCATCCTCATTCCCCACAGAGGAGAGGAGCGACACCACCTGACGGGCCACTGCCGAGGACTTCAGATGCAGGGAATCGTCCGAGATCACACTCACCCCGTTGTCCATCAAGTACATGGCCACGTCAGACCCATGCCGGTTGCTCCTCACCAGTACAGTGATCTCCCCGTATCTCGCCCCTGCCTCGTGAACCCGGTTCACGGCATCCAGTATCCTCGGCATCTCCTCGTCCTTGTCGCAGAAGACAACCTCGACGCTTCCTTCCGAGGAGTCCTTCGACCTCACCAGCTGGCCCGCGTCCGAGTATATCTCATGAACACTGAAACCCGACCCGCCGCCAATCATACCATCGAGGGTCAATGAGGAATATTCAAAAAATCCATTGTTGAATTCGACTATATTCCTGAGACTCCGGTAGTTGCTGTCCAGTGTCTCCACCCGGCAGCTCTGGAGCTCACTCTGCACCTCACGCGCCATCATCCTCCAGTCGGATCCTCGCCAGCGGTAGATGCTCTGCTTCACGTCACCGACAAGAAGATTCTCCTTCCCCTGCGCCACGCTGTTCTCGATCAGCGGCCGGAAATTGTCCCACTGGATCCTGGAAGTGTCCTGGAACTCGTCCAGCAGGAAGTGTTCGAAACGGACACCAAGCTTCTCATAGATGAAAGGCGCGTCGGTGCCGTCGATGATGTTCCTGAGGATCACGTTGGAGTCATCAATGCTCAGGACATTCTTCTCCTTCATCAAGGCCCGGAACTCTCTCTCCAGATCCCCGGCGATTCCCAATTCATTCAGGATCAACAAGATCTTCGAAGCAGTGGAATAAACCTTGTACCTCTCAAGGAACAGTCCGCAGTAGCGCCGGAGAAGCGGCGCCAGCCTGCCCTGCGACGGCTCGAACCTCTTTATGTCGGCCTTCCTGAACCACTTGCCGAGATCCTCACAGTTTCTGAATATGGTCGCGGACGGGTAGGCCGGCTCATCCTTCGGATCCGAGGCGGCGCAGGCAAAGACCGAACTGAAGCACTTGTGCGAGAAATCCTCATTCGACAGACCCTCCTCGGAGGCGGTGTCCACAAAAGCCTTGGCGGCGGCACGCACATCCCTCCCGAAGGAAACCATCACCTCCGAAAGCCCTTTCTTCATCCTCGAAAGGTTCTCTTTTGAATATTCCTTCTCCTCGTCAATGCCATATTCCTCGACCGCGGCCCTGTGCTCGTCGGACTTAAGAGTCATCGCCACATCCTTCAGATTTCTCTCAAGATTGTACCGCCGGCCTTTCTCCAGATCCTCCATCACGCTCTGTGTCAGCCATCCAAGCAATTCCTTCCTGTCCTCGGAAAGGGAATCCAGAACCCTGTCCACACTCTCGGACACCAGGGACTCCTTGTCCAGCTCCACCTGATAGGTCGCGAACTGGCCGATCTCCCTTGAGAAAGCCTTGAGGGTCTGCTGGAAGAAGCGGTCGATCGTGCTGACAGCGAACGCTCCGTAGTCGTGCAGGATGTCGCACAGGACGGTCTCCGACCTGCGCCTTAACGCGTCCTCCGTCTCGAAGGATCCGACAAGTTCCTCATAATAAGGCGAATCCTTCGGTGAGGTCGCCAGCAGATGCAACTCTTTCAGGATTCTGCTCTTCATCTCGTCCGTGGCCTTGTTGGTGAAGGTCACGGCAAGGATGTGCCTGTAGGACCATCTTTCCTCGTCCGTAAGCAGAAGCCTTATGTATGTCTTGGCCAGATTGAAGGTCTTACCCGAACCGGCCGACGCTTTCATTATCCTGATCATCTTCCGCAAATCATTCTAAAGTCACACAATGAGCAGGTTTTCTCCTCGGCAGTGCGCCTGAAAGGAATCTCTACCGAGGCTATCTCCGCGAGAAGTCCGTGGAGCCTTTCCTCTGTAAGGTTCATAAAGGTCTCGCTGACAGGAACTTCCTTGACCTGCTCCGTGAACAGGTTGGCGGGAGGATAGATGACATTGACCATCCTCTGCCCATTGAAGAGTCCGGACTCCCGGCAGAACACATCGTAGAGATAGAGTTGCAGGGCGATCTTCGGCCTTCCCTCGTTCACGGGACCGAACAGGGCATCGACAACCGCCTCCGCGTTCCCGTCGCTGATGTTGACATCCTTGTCCTCCACCCTGCCCGTCTTGTAGTCGATGATGCGGATCTCTCCCGGGCGCAGGCTGTCCATCCTGTCCACGTACCCGACGAAACGAAACCCGTCGATCTCCCGCTCGAACTTTTTCTCCAGCCCAAGGATCTCGAAGCCGTCCGATCCGGATGACCTCAAAAGTTCCCGGTCCCTCTTCAGGGTCTTGACAACATATTCCACAATCACATCCTCAACGACCAGGTCGCGTCCTGTAACCTCAAGGGAATGAAGCTGTTCTAGGATCAGCGCACGCACAATGCCCTTGATGGCGGATGTCTTGCCGAGGAGCGAGGAAAGATACTCACAAGTGACAACCTTACCTCCCGCCATCTCCTCCGAATAGAGCTTCTGCATCGTACCGTGGAACACGTTTCCCAACATGCCGGCATCCAGATCCTCCGACACCTCGTCGCGCTTCCGGAGCCTTTTGACCGTGGCATAGTAGAACCTGGCCGGACAGTCGAGGTAATTCTTCAGCGCCGAGGCTGAAAGGTTCGTCCGCCTTATGGCCTCGACATCCTCCGCCGTCTTGGCGATCTCCTTCGGGGAGAAGTCCCCAGACGCGTTCGCCTTGACAAAACTCCGCTTTATAGGCAGATTGAAGTGATACTCAAGCTGTTTGATGTAGCGGCTCTCCTCCCCGTTCTTCATCCCCTCTGTTCTGGAATCATACACCAGGGTCACTTTCTCCGTCCTCTGGATCAGCCTGTAGAAATAGTACGCCCAGACCGCGTCCTGGAACTCGTAGGTAGGCAGGCCGAAGCCCTTTCGCAGCTCCGGCGGGATGAAGGACGAGCTGACGCTCCGCCGCGGAAACATGCCCTCATTGCATGACAGGATCATCACCTGGCTGAAGTCCAAGGCCCTTGTCTCCAGCGGTCCCATGATCTGAAGACCTTTCAGCGGCTCTCCGTTGAAAGGGATCGAGACAGGACCGAGCAACTGGTCCAGAAGCCTGACATATGTCATCGGCAGGATCTCAAGACCGACCGCCTGGAGCTGGCTGACAGCGCTGTAGGCCGCCTTGGCGAACTCCAGCTCGATCGCCATGGACGAATCCTCCGCCAATCTCGGGGCGAGTCCCTTGACAAGTGTCTTCTGATAGTCAGCGAAAGCACGGATCTGCTCCCCGGAAGTCGATTTCGGATCCGTCACCGCCGGCCTGAACAACAGGTCGAAGACCGGAATCCCGGCGAGATCCTCCTGCGGGATGTAGTACTTCATGTCTTCCTTGATCCTCTTGATCCTGTCCCGCACCGCCTTGTCGCCAAAAGTGACTTTTCTGAATATGCCCGAAGAGAACAGAGACCAGACCTGGCTGTGGTAGTAGTACCATTTCCCGTCCTTCTGCCTCAGGTGCATCTGCATGGCCGAGACCAAAGTCATGAAATCGAAGAACGCGCTGCTCTTCATAGGATAGCCCATCGTGACATTGATGTCCCTGATATCTTCCGGAATGGAGTTCAGCACCGGAATCAGCAACGTCTCGTCCGGCAGCACCACGGCGCAGCGCTCATCCTTCACCACCGACGGGATCAGTTTAGCCTGCCCCACAGACGACGGCACGCTGATCACCTCGATCTCCGGAGTCTTCAGTCCATCGGGATCCAACTCGAAAGCCTGCGGGAAGTCCTTGACATTCCGCGACATGAAGAACGAGGACTTGTTGAGCGGATTCTTCACCATCGCGCCGGAGTAGTCCCAGCAGAACTCCGCCAGCCCGGCGTCGCGCATCCGCCGCATGACCTTTTTCTCGCACTCGTTGAGAGCGTTGAGACCCACGAAGACATATTCCTCAACCCCTTCGAAGGCGGCGCCCATCACATCAACCGCCGATTCCGTGTCCAGCCGCGCCGCGAGACCGCGGTAGACCATCCCCTCGTAGGCGAGTCCCTTGCCGGACAGTCTTTCCCTGAAATTGTTGTAGAGCGGTAAAAGAATATTCCAAATCTGCAGGAAGCGCTCCTTCACGTTCGGGTTGTCGGAGTTCAGATCCACCGTCAGCCGCCCCTCGCTGCGGAAATGGCTGACAAAGCTCTCGACCGCCTTCCTCTGATTCTCCGTAAGGTATGAATATGAATCCTGTATCTCCTTGAACTCCGACACGTTGGCGAACAACCTCACCGGATCGACAAGGTACTTGTCCACGTCATCGTAATCCCCCAGGATCACATCTCCCCAGAAGATGAACTCGTCCAGAGTCTCGTGCTTCGGGTTCAGAGCCTTGTAGCATTCGTAGAGTTCCAGCAGCAGAGTCACCCTGTCCGCGGGTTTGCTTCCCGAGATTCTGAAAAAGAAATCGTTGATGGTCAGCATCTTCGGAGCCACGATCGGGATTCCGCCCTCCTTCACGGCCTCGCCGAGGTACTTCGTGAAGAAGACCTGGCTGCGCCTGTTGGGAAAAATGAAGCAGGTCCCTGAGATCCCGCCCCGCGCCATATAGTGATCGGCCACCTGCTTGAGAAATGGAGTCATGTCGGTTGTTTTGACGAATATACTACTTTTTCTTTTTGCGTCAAAGATAGGCACCATTTGTGCCATAATGTAGCACATTCTGCGGTAATATTCAAAATTTTTCAATTTTTTACCAATTTTTAATAATTCTATTTTGAAAATTGAAAATAAGGTGTTACCTTTGCAATAGGAAATGACATTACTCATTAATTTTGTTTGACTTAAAAAGATATTATCATGAAAAAGAAATTTAGATGTTTGGTTTGCGGTTATGTTTACGAAGGCGAGAATCCTCCTGCAGAGTGTCCACAGTGCCATGCTCCGGCGAGCAAGTTTGTCGAGATCAAGGACGAGGACGGCAAGCCTCAGTGGGCCTGCGAGCACCACATCGGTGACGGCAAGGTAGAGGATCAGGAAGTTCTCCAGGGACTGAAGGATCATTTCAACGGAGAGTGCAGCGAAGTGGGCATGTACCTCGCCATGAGCCGCCAGGCCGAGCGTGAGGGCTATCCGGAGATCGCCGAGGCCTTCAAGAGGTATGCATTCGAGGAGGCTGAGCACGCATCAAAGTTCGCCGAGCTTCTCGGAGACGTTGTGTGGGACACCAAGACCAACCTTGAGAAGCGCTACCAGGCTGAGGCCGGAGCGTGCGAGGGCAAGCTCGCCATCGCCACAAGGGCCAAGCAGTTGGGCTACGACGCCATCCACGACACCGTTCACGAGATGGCCAAGGACGAGGCCCGTCACGGAGCCGGCTTCTACGGACTCTACACCCGCTTCTTCGGCAAGAAATAATCGCCTTTGAAAGACATTCAACTATAGGCACCCCCGGGCAACGCGCCCAGGGGTGCCTGATTTTTTGGGAAGTCCGCCAACCGGACATCGGTCAGTGGCACTTTCATGTCGAACTCGCAATGAGGAGCTGCAAGGAAAAAACATCTGCGTTCCCGTCATCGGCAGGAGCGGTATCGCCTATTTATGCTCCTCCGGCTACAGATCTTCGTCGGTTAGGCCGAAGTGTTCGGCGATGTCATCCGGAATGTCGCCCAGGCCGTTGCTGTAGTCGATCTCGTCCCATGCGTCCTCCATTGCTCTGCGTTCCTTCTTGGTCGGACGGCCGGCACCGGGATCACGGCGGAGGAAGAAGGTTTCTACGGGAGCCTTGAGTTTGTCAAGCTCGGACTGAGGGGTAAGGTTCTCGGCATAGTCGGGAACGAGTTTCGCACCGAGGCGGTGATCTGTCAACTGCTTGATTCTGTAGGAGTACTGCACGGAACCTTTGCGGATTTCGACGACCTCACCCACCTTCAGCATCCTGGAAGGTTTGGCATTCACGCCACCGATCTTCACCTTGCCTCCCTTACAGGCGTCAGTGGCCTCTGTCCTGGTCTTGAAAACCCTGATGGCCCAGAGGACTTTGTCGATTCTCTCTGTGTCCGCCATAATCAGCTATGCCATTCACGGACATGGGGATCCGGTGCCTGGGCCTCTTCAATGGAGTCAGGCTCGACCTCCTGATTGGTGTAGGAATCCCGGATCAGACGCTTCTCCACAAGCGCCTCCAGCAGAACCGTTTCCCGGGCTGACGGCATGAGACAGAAGTCGTTAAGCTCGGACGGCACAAGGATCGAATGTCCGGACTTCAACGTGTAGGACTCCATGCTCTTCCCTCCTTTCCCATCCTCGACGGGAACCTGGATCACCGCCTCGCCGGAAACGCAGAAATAGACCGCGAAACTGCCCGGCTGATCAGAGAATATGTGAAGGCCGTCCTTAAGGTCAAGCCTTGTCACCACGAACTCCGGACAGGAAGCCAGCTTGTCTCCGGTGACCGGCTCGGGTACGAGTTTCCGGAAATCGATGAGGTCAAAGGCTTCCTCAAGCAGAAGTTCCTCGGAATCAGGTAGCTCCACGCCCCAGTTGTGAAGATTGAAAGCGAGTTCCGAACATTCGGCGATCTCTACTATCCTAAGGCCGGGGCCAGCCGCGAAGACCGTCCCTGGGTTGATCAGGAAAGCCTCGCCGGCGCGCGGACGGACAATGTTCATGACTTCCCTGACAAAGCCCTCCTGACATCTGGTGTAAAACTCCGACGGATCCACATCGCGGTTGAAGCCAAGCATCAGCTCAGAATCAGGTCTGGCCTCCAGTATGTACCAGAGCGCGGTCTTGCCGAACGAGTCGTACCTTTCAGCGGCAATCTCATCCGACGCGTTCATCTGAAGCGGCTGCCAGCCGGTGACATCCATCACCTTCACCATCACAGGGAACTGCAATCCGTAAAACTCGAACACATCGTCGCCTACCACCCTTTCCAGATAAGTCCCCATCAGCTCGCTCAAGGTGTTGCCCCCGAACCAGCCGTTATCGACCATCGAATCCTTGAATCCAAGATCCGCCACCTGATAGCTGACGTGTCCCCAAGGCACATCCGCCCCCTCGTCCACAAATCTCAACGGGTATAGTTTCCTATTGTCTGTCTCCATGTTCCTGACTAAATTGTTACTAAACTTCAAACTTACACAAAAAACCGCAATTCCCGCAACTCTCGCCATAAGAAATTATGATTTTAGCAATCCTACAAAAATTACCAACTATTCTTTTATTCTTTAACGCTTATTAAGCTTCAGGCCGGGCAGCCTTCACAGGTTGTCCGGTCCGACTCACATTATCAATATTAAACTTATGGGTTTCAGTCGATTACGGCGAATGTCATGAGAGAGGAGACGGCCAGGAAGACCAGGATCACTAACCAGACCACGAACATGACAAGGCCGGGGCGCCATTTCGGGGACTTGAGGCCGAAGATCAGCATCACTCCGGCATAGAGCATGATGAAAAGCGGGATGGCTACCACAAGGATGGCGGCGATCATCACGAGCGGAACGGAGATGAAGGAGATGATCTGTGGCGAATCCATTGCGATTCGCTCTATCATCTTATTGTAGAAGAAGCTGTTGCCAAGGACTTCCGCTCCCCACCAGAACGAACAGAGGAATGCGATGCCGGCGACTCCGGCAAGCAGGAATAGGACTCCGAATATCACCGAGAATACTCGCCGCACATTTTTCCAAGACTCCGGGTCAATAACTTTTCGCTCCTCTTTTGGCGTGTTGAGAACCCTCTCGCTGATGTCATCGACTGTGCCCTTGCGTCCGTGAAGCTCGTCTCTTTGCCGGACGGTCTTGACTGCCGGCATACAAAGCCAAAGTACAAGATAGACAATCGGCGCCGAGATGTGGATCCACGGCTCAAACGGCCAGAACAGCCTGAAATCCAGGAAGCCGATCAATGTAAAGACAACGAAAAGGATGCGGAACAGGGACGGGTCGAAATTGAAGAACGTTCCCAGGCCGCTGCATACACCGGCCAGCTTCCCGTTGGCAGGGTCGCGGTAGAGACGGCGGCGAGGCTTGGCTCCGGTTCCGGCAGTGTTCCTGGAGGAACGGCCCGACGCCTCGACAGGCCCGGATTCCGGAGAGGAGTGACCAGCGCCGGAAGGATCACCCGGCGCGTCAGGATCCTCTTCTATCGCTTCCGGACGGCCAAGTACAGCGATCACGTCCGAGACCATCCGCTGACTCACCACGCCACCTTGGCCACTCTTCTCGATCAGGAGCTCAGCCATCCTCTCCTCGATCCCTTCCATCACCTCCGCTCCGCTTTCCTTGCCGGAATAGAACGATTCGAGTTGGGCTAGATATTCCTTGGCGGAAGCGCACGCGTCGTCCTCAAAAGAGAACACATAGCCGCCTATGCTGACATATTCAACTTGCTTCATATTTCACATTTGTTTTGACAAGGTGCGGCGGGATGACGCCACACTCTCATATTCATTGCTTTATGGTTTTGATTGTTTCGACTATCTCCTGCCACGCCAGATCCATCTCGCGAAGCTGCGCGCGGCCTTTCTCGGTGATGCAGTAATATTTCCGTGGAGGCCCCTGCGTGGACTCCTCCCAGCGGTAGGAAAGCAGACCCTGGTTCTTCTGACGTATCAGGAGCGGATAGAGCGTGCCTTCCACCACTATCATATTCGCGGATTTCAGATCCTCCAGAATCGAGGAAGCGTAGGCCTCCTTACGGTTCAGAATGCACAGGATGCAATATTCCAGCACCCCTTTCCGCATCTGGGAACGGACATTGTCAACACTATTTTCCATAGCCGTTCCTCCTTTGGCCGCTGAATCTCGCCATGTTCTCCGCCGTAGGCTCAAAGCCCCTCATCATGCACTTGTCCGCCGGTGTCTTCGCGACCGGAACCACAATCCACAGGACAAGATAAACCAGGAATCCGGTACCGTAAAGCAACAAGGTGAGCAGAGTGACGATTCTTACCACGGTGAGATCCACATTGAGGAATGCCGCCAGGCCGGCGCAGACTCCACCGATCACCTTGTTGTCCAGATCGCGGAAGAGCCGCCTTTTGGCCGTCCCGCTGCCTCCGCTGTAAGTGAAATCCGGGCCTCCGTTCTGAGGATTATCAGAAGTCCTCGCCTCCTCACGCTCTTCGGAAGCCTTATCCGAAGTAAAAGTCTCCGGCTCCTTCGACCCGTCCGGCATCCCGAGCTGCTCGACGACCCTGGTGACAAGGTCGAGGTTGACCACCCGGTAGGACGCTCCTCCGATCCCCTGATCGAACAACTCGGCGATCCGGTTCTCCAAATCCGTCATGACCTCCTCTTTCGCGGACTGGGTGTCCTTGTCAAGAAGCGCCTTGAAGTGATCGAAATAAGCGGTGAGCCTCGCATAAGCATCCTCATCCAAAGAGAAACTGCGGCCTCCGACACTGACATTAACAACTTTTTTCATTTTCAACTATCTAATTATGAATATTTTAACTTCTACAGCAAAATCCCTTGCCGGCCATCTTCCTTGCCTTGCAATTAATTTTACGATGCAAAGATATAAATATTTTTGAATACCTTGCAAGACAAAGTACTAAAAATTCATCGCCGCCGATCCGATACAGACCATACCCCTTAAATACACCCGCTAAGCACTCACATGCCCTGATGATCAACCGGTCTCCGGCTTCATGCCCCTGCTCATCATTGACCTTTTTCAACCCTGTGATATCGCAGTACACTACACCGATCTGTTCCCCATTCCACTCATGCTCCACAAACCAGTCGACCGCATAACGATTGCCAAACTGAGTGAGCTGGTCACGATAACTCATGCGTTCTAACTGACGGAGCAGATTTCTTCTCCGAATGGAGGAAACAATAAAAGATCCCATGATATGAAGCATATCGGAAACATAATCTAATGATTCTGCCGGTGGATTATCCACTCCGTAAAATCCAATGATCTTTTTCTCCCAATAAAGTGGAACAACCACCAGTGAATGGATATCCTGACGTTTCAGATTCTTATACTGTTCCGAATCTTCCTCTCTGATGTTCTCCAGATTTTCAATTACAATGTTTTTATCTTCTTGAAAATTCCGATACCAGTTGGCACATAATTCTGGTGGAAGGTTCTGTAAATTATCTTTCTCCGGCTTGATTCCATTTGCAACCCACTCGTAAGTGTTGTCATC
>OHOA01000282.1_pt1 | contig 28949 bp, 32 predicted proteins | sample 1569681 | NCBI WGS metagenome assembly OHOA01 (sample SAMEA3879609, study PRJEB24766) | human gut metagenome | biome: human-associated habitat; feature: feces | place: USA | collected 1985/1987 | reverse complement strand
CCCGCCGCATCCGCAGCATTATGCTGACAAAAACCTCCTATGAATGGGAGAAGCTGTTCACCGAAGCTGACCTGGTGTTCTCCCGGCTGAATCACTTCAAGGATGTTCAGCATGACCAGCAGGCCTGGGACAACGAATATTTGGAGGAGGTCACCTTTGCCAACGGCGTGAAGAACGCCATCCCGCGGCCGCCGGTGCATCTATCCGGCTATGAGCAGCGCCGCACCGTGCCCCTGGGCCGCATCGGCGAAAACACCGATGATATCCTGCACGGATTGGGGTATTCCCAGGACCGAATTAATGACCTGCGTTCCCGCAAATGCATTCAATAGTCAATAGGCGGACGGCTGTCCCCTCCCCTTGACCGCCGCGCGCCATTGCTGTGCCTTTTCGATTCCTTATTTACTCACTTACACAAAAAAACACTCCTCATAACTCATAAGCGCCGGGCCTTCGGGGAGGAAGGCCCGGCGCGTCTTTATCCGGCCGGGGCTTTCGCTCCGGCTCTTACAGCTTTTCTTTGACCGCACTTCTTTGTGGACGGAAGTTTTTATAAAACCGCTGTGCTACGCGGATTTTACCCAAAACAAAGGAGCCAACCGGCTACAAAATCGCAGTCAGTTGGCTCCTGTTGCCCTTTCCTGTGACCAATTACACGGGAGTGCTGGATAGGATTGTTTTCTTGGTTTTCAAGACGATGCAGAAATCCGCCGCCCCTGCGGCGGATTTCTGCACTTCGATATATACGCCTCGCAGCGAGGATGGATTTCATTTATGCTTTTCTTTACGAGCATAGGAGCAGCTTGAGCAGCCGCTGGATAAATGCCGGCCGGTGGTTGCTCGAGGGGACGTAATCTTAATGCGTTGTATAAAAATCCAAACAATCGCATTAAGATTGGAGCGGCACACATTTTGTCCCTATTTTTTTTATGCTAAAATCAATGTGCAATAGGAGATATTGCACGTTGTATTTTTTTACAAATTATCAATAGTATTTTTTCGTTTCGGGGTGTTCGGGGCTGTTCCGGCTCGTACTGTTGCGAGAAAATACAGCAAATACAAGGCTTTTCTATATGTCGGGCTGTAAATCGCCTGTTGTGGCTTGCTGTTCCGGCTCGTTCGGGTGTGAATGGGTTTATATTGGGGCGTGTTGATTTCCTGTTGATTTTCCCACCACACCAACACCAGCGGCAACAGGTACACCCCCGGAGGGGGATATATACCCCGCTCAAAGTGCCGAGGGAGTAGTCCGAATACCCTCAAGCAATAAAAGGTTTTTAGAGAGAGGGTATAGTTTAATTTACAGTACCATTAGTACCAAAAACAAATAATATTATATCTATCTTTCTATCTGTTACCGAGCAACACAATCAAGATAAGATACAATCTTTTGAATGGCACACGGCAGTAGTACCAGTGAAGTACCAACAGTACCATTCCAATGATGTAGAAAGTCCCTCCTCAAAAATTTCCGAAAAATCCAAAAAGAATTTTCGTGTTATTTTCAATACTATCGGTGTTGATTTGCTATCTGAATCAGATAAAATTACGCTATTCAGATAACTTCTTGTCCGTATCAGATAAAATTACGCTATTCAGATAACTTCTTGTCCGTATCAGATAGTTGTAATTTATGCCCCATTTGCTATAATGGTGGTAACAACAAAATAACCACAGTGATTCGGTCACGCTCTCAGTATTGGTTATGGAGAGAACAAGTTGAAATGATAGGTGCGTTATCGCACAGAGATTAAATTCTCTGACGATAGCGCACCTTTTTTGTTGCCGGAAAGGAGGTTCAAGAATGACGGAACAGGAAGTGTTAGAAGTGGCTCGCAAACAGATTAGAGCAGAGAACGCCGCTTATATGCGGGAATGGAGAAAGCGAAATCCCGAAAAAGACAGGGCTATTCGCAATAGATACCGTGAAAAGCTGAAAGCCAAGAGGAAGGAGGGCAAGTCAAATGAATAACAACATTATTCCAGTCTATCAGCCGATGAAGGACGCTGTGAAGACCACTGGCTTGTCCGAGTATTACTTACGCAAGCTGTTGAAAGCCGGGAAACTCCCTCATATTAAGAATGGAGCAAAAATCTTCGTGAATGTACCTCGCCTTTTGGAACGTCTTGAAAGCGAGGGAGTGAGCTGATGGGGAAAGAACAAGAGCTTCTGAAAATCGGCGAGAATTATGAATCAAGACCCGATGGGACATTGGTTTATAAGTCACCGATTTTGAGTAAAGACGGTTTCGAGGTTGTAAGAATAGAAGAAACCGCTATCGCAAACCACACCCCTATTCTCAAGGAACAACGAATTGTTGACAACGGTGTAGAACAAACCGAGGAATTGCTTTTCGATGTTCGCAGAGCTGGTCGAATGTGGGGTGTTGTCCCGGTCACACTGAAAGATGTGTTGAGCCAAACTCCCAACATTAAGTTTGGAGCGGCTTGCCGTATCTTCCTCGAGCGAGGTGCAAAGAACCGTTACAGCGAAGCAATGCAGATTCAGTGTGAAAACGCTCTGCACACAACGGTTTACCAGCATACAGGGTACGCAATGATTAACGGTCAACGAGTATTTCTTAACGGGAATAACAGTGTGACCGCCGAGGGGCTTACCGATGGGTACAGCGTTCAGATGGAGGGGAAATTAGACCGTTACGGTTTCACGGCAGAGCGGCATGACAGCCGTTATAAAACACTGTTGATGGATTTACCCAAGGTTGCACCGAAGCCGCTTATCTATACTGCTCTCGCATATAGCTTTCTGACACCACTCAATGCGATGTTACAGGAAATCGGCTTTGAACCACGATTCATTCTGTACTTTGTCGGTAAAACAGGCTCTCAAAAGTCCACTGTGGCAAACCTGTTTCTTTCGTTTTTCGGTATATTCCGGGAAACGGAATCCGCTCCTATCAGTTTCAAGGACACACCCAACGCCGCTGAAAAGGCGATGGGTCTGCTCAATTCCACATTGACACTGCTCGATGATAGAATCCCTTCCACCACGAAGGGGGTCAAAGACCAAATGGAGCGCATGGAACAGAGTGTGGCACGAGCTATCGGTGACAGAGCCGGACGAGCAAGAATGAACGCCAACGGTTCTCTCAAATCGGTTTACCGCCCTGTTTGCAATCTGATTATCACAGCAGAGGAAGCATACAGCAATGTAGGCGAAAGTGCCATTGCTCGCTCTATCTCCTGTGAGTTGAGACCGGGTGATGTGAAATTGCCCGAACTGACGGCGGTACAGCAGAGAGCAAGTGAGCTGAACGAGTGTATGTCCGAGTACATTCAGTATGTGATTGCAAACTGGGACACCATTGCCGAAAAGCTCAAGCCGCTGTTTCTCGAGTTGCGTGATAAAGCCCAAATAGGCGGTCACGGACGTTTGGCGGTTGCCGTGGCACATTTGCAAATCGGTATGACTGTTATGTGCGATTGGTTGGAATCCGTCAATGTGCTTACTTCCGAACAGAGTGACACACTCAAGGCGCAGTCGTGGGATATTTTCCTTGCGCTGTCCGCAGAGCAGAATCGCCGTATTTACGAGGAAAAGCCTGTGAAGCTGTTTCTCAATGCGGTTAAGGAGCTTTTAGACCGGGGAGAAATCCGTTTCTCGGATTTAACAGCAGAATGTCCTTCGTACAAACCTGTGGGTTATGTTGATGAGTATTTCTACTACTGCTACCCCGACACGATTTACAGCGAAGTGCGAAAATTCTATGCCGCACAGGATTTGAATTTTCCGCTCGGAAAGACAGCCCTATTTCAGCAGTTGGCAATCGACAAGCTGATTGAAACCGACAAGAATCAGACTACTAAAGCCAAATGGATTACTAATTCAAGCGGCAAAAAGCGTTCTCGCCTTTTATGGTTGAGAAAAGACGCATTAGAAGACAAGGAGGAAAACGAATAATGTCTACGACAGGAAAGAACCCCGCTCAAAGTTATCTTGAAATGACTGAGAGCATGACCGCAAGCAAGGAAAAAGGGCTTGCACTGGAAAAAGGACACAGCATTTATAAGGAAAAATCCGGCGAATATCAAGAGGATAAGCTCCGGGAACTGGTGGCGGCAAAAACCTCTGAATTGGTAGAGACCGCCACAAAAGAAAAGGTCTCTCTCGAAGATATTGAGAGCGTCAAGGCTCGAACGATTGTTTATCTTCGAGCTTGCGAAGAAACAGGCACATTCCCGAGTTCTCTCGGGCTTGCTCGTTCGCTGGGGTATTCTGACAGAGCATTGCGGAATTGGCGCAATTATAAATCTGATACCGAAACCGCACAGTGGCTCGAAATGTTCAATGACCTGTGTGCCGATGTTCTCAATCAGTCCGCATTGAAGAACAATGCCAACAGTATTGTTTCCATTTTCCTCAATAAAGCTATGTACGGTTTCAGAGAAACAAACGAACTGATTCTCACCCCGAATAAACCGGGATATGAGGAAGAAGCCGCTTACAGTGCCGAGGACATTAGAAAACGCTATATGGCTGATGTTCCGGCAGAGGACTAAGGAAGGAGGTGTGAGGTATGGGAAGAATCCTTTTTAGGCAGTTCTACACAACCTTTGTTGAACAGTGTTTCCATGTTGTCATTCGCAAATGGGCGCACACAGGGTTGCCGAGAAAATGGTACGAATTTAGCACAAATTGGATTGCTGGTTTATCCGAAGAAGATGGAGCTTTTATCCGTTTTGTGTTTGGTTCGGATTTTTACAGCACTGCCGAAGGGCTGTCCTGTTACAACCCCAGTGAAGATTACGGAATCAAGCGAAAACGATTGTACGAGCTTGAACGCCGCTTTGCTGTCGCTGGTGGCTTGATTGACGAAAATCCGAAGTCCGGCAAGTAGGAGGAATGTGCGTATGAGGTTCAGAGAACATTACACCGAGTTGGTGGAACATTTCTTCCGCATGGCAGTACGACACATTGAAGTGACCGAAAAGACACCGCTTGATTGGTTCAAGTTCACACGGAATTGGATTGATAAGCAGTCCGAAGAAGATAAGAAATTTATCCAATTTGTGTTTGCGTATCAATTCCGGGACACGAATACAGGTCTGTACGGTTTCAAATGTGCTGACGCTATGCCGGAAAAGAGAATCCGTTTGGCGGCTCTTGAAAAACAGTTTGCTACGGATAGCGGCTTGATTTAACCGCTGTCTGTGGAGATAAACCGGGCATATCGCCCGGAAAAATTAAAGGAGGAAATCAAAATGGCAAACAAAATCACTTTCACCTATGGGGGCAAGGTATATGTCCTCGAATACACCCGCAAATCTGTTGAGGAAATGGAACGCCGGGGCTTTGTTGCAGAAGATGTACTTACAAAGCCGCTGACTGTTCTGCCCGAGCTTTTTGCTGGTGCATTTATCGCCAACCATCGTTTTACCAAGAGAAAGCTCATTAACGAGATTTTCTCGAAAATTGATGATAAGGCTGGGCTGGTGAACTCTCTCGCTGAAATGTACAGCCTTGTTATTGACGAGTTCGTGGACGAGCTTGAAAAGAATAACAGTGATGTGACGTGGAAGCGTATCTAATCATTCGATTCTATCCCATAGAAAGGAGGGATTTTTATGAGTGATGTCACTGTGGAAAGTCTACAACTCGAAGTACAGTCCTCTGCTGATGGAGCGGCAAGAAGTATTGACACTCTTACCTCCACGCTGGGGAAACTGAAAAGTGCTACGAAGGGTATCGGGCTGACAGGTGTTGTGAACCAAATCCGAAACCTCGATTCAGCACTGAAATCTGTCGATGGTTCTTCCGCTGATAAAATTGACAAGTTGGCCACCAGTTTGTCGAAGCTCAATGGACTGGGGAGCATTAAGCTCTCCTCCTCTGTTGCAAATCAGCTCAAGAATATTGGCAGTGCCGCTACTTCTCTGAATGGCGTGGACTTTTCCAGTATCGGTAAGCTCTCGACAGCACTCACGCCGCTGGGAAATATTGGCAAGGCGACCGGGTTGAACTCGACCTTTAATGCCTTAAAGAAGTTACCCGAAGTGGCAAAATCGCTGGCTGGTCTTGATTTGAACAGTTTTACCAGTCAGATTCAGCAGTTGTCCAATGCACTCGCTCCGCTGGCAAACCAGTTCAATACTGTGGCTACGGCGTTTACCCGATTGCCCACGAATATCCGGCGAGTGGTTACGGCTACGAACTCTTTAACACAGACAAACAGCCATGCAAGCACCAGCTATATCAATCTGTGGGCGAAACTGCGAATGGCTCGTGTAGCGGTTCAGAGCATTGGAAATACGATTGCTTCATGGCTTCACACCTCTAACCAGTACATTGAGGATATGAACCTGTTCAATGTGGCGTTGGGCGAGTACGCTTCCGAAGCGCAGAAATATGCAGAGCAAGTCGGTGAGGTACTGGGTATCGACCCGGGCGAGTTCATGCGTAACCAAGGTACTTTCAATACCATTATCAGCGGTTTCGGCGTGGCAAGCGACAAAGCCTACCTAATGAGCAAGAACCTCACACAGCTCGGCTATGACTTGTCTTCGTTCTTCAACATTACAGTTGACGATGCAATGCAGAAAGTCCAGTCCGGCATTGCTGGTGAGCTTGAGCCGCTTCGTAGACTGGGTTACGACCTGTCTGTTGCAAGACTGCAAGAGGAAGCTCTTGCTCTCGGTATCGAGAAAAAGGTCTCTGCTATGACACAGGCTGAAAAGTCGCAGTTGCGTTACTACGCAATTATGACACAGGTAACTACCGCTCAAGGCGATATGGCTCGTACTCTGAACGCTCCGGCTAACCAGCTTCGTGTTTTACAGGCACAGGTTACGCAGTGTGCAAGAGCAATCGGCAACCTGTTCATTCCTATGCTCAATGCCATTTTACCGCCTGTAATTGCAGTGGTAAAGGTTTTGCGCTCTCTTATTATTACGATTGCCGGATTGTTCGGTATCAATGCTGACCGATTCGGGGATATGTTCTCCGATGTATCTTCTTCGGTTGGTAGCACCGCAAGCGGTTTGGAAGATGTATCTGACGGACTGGGTGACGCTACCAAAGCGGCAAAGAAACTGAAAAACGCAATGCTCGGCATTGACGAATTGAACATTATCTCCCCGAACGATGATTCCAGCGGAAGCGGTAGCGGCTCGGGTGCTGGTATTGGCGGTAACGATTTGGGTATCGACCTTCCCACATACGATTTTCTCGGCAATGCTGTTTCTTCTAAGATTGACGCCATTGTCGATAAGCTGAAAGAATGGCTCGGTCTCAATGAGGAAATCAACTCGTTGTCTGACCTGTTACATACACGGTTGGGACGAATCTTAACCACAGTCGGTGCTATTGCATTAGGGCTGGCGGCATGGAAAATCTCAAAGGGGGTGCTTTCTGCATTGAAATATATGCAGAATCTCAAGAATTTGGGATTGGATAATGCGTTCACTATCACGGTCGGTATCAGCTTGCTTGTCACAGGCGTTGCCCTCGAATGGGCTGGTATCATTGACGCAATCAAGTACGAGCTGAACAAAATGAACTTTGCTCAAATCATTGCCGGAGGGTTGCTTACCATCGGTGGAAGTTCGATTTTGGGTAAAGGAATTGCTGGCTGGATTATGTCCTCGTTTGCAGATAGCTCCATTGCGGCGGCATTGACTACGGCGGCGAGTAATCTCGGTCTCGGGACTGCAACGGCGGCTGGTGCGGCTATTGGTGCTGGAATTGGTGGAATCATTGCTGGTATTCCGGCATATTTCACTGGTATTTATGACGCATTGAAGAACGGTCTGAACTGGCTGAATGGTCTGCTTATCCCGGCTGGCTCTACTGCGGCGGCGACTGGTATCGGTGCTATCATCGGTGCTTGTGGCGGTCCGATAGGTGCTGGAATTGGTGCGTTGATTGGTCTCGCTGTCGGTTTGGTGACTGACGGAATCATTGCTATTAAAGAGCATTGGAGCGAAATCACCACATTTTTGAACAAGTTCTTCACTGTAACCGTTCCGGGTATGTGGAACAAATTCAAAGCGTGGGTACAGAAGTTGCCGTCCAAGGTCTCCGAGTTTTTCTCTAACCTGTGGAAACCTATCGAGAATTATGATTGGTACGGATTGGGAAAGAATATCGGAACATGGTTCGGTAATGCAGTAAAGAGCGGAATTGAGCTTGTGACGGTGAAAATTCCAAACTGGTTTACCTCCACATGGGAAGCGGTTAAAAAGGCATTTTCCACATTCTTCACACAGACATTGCCAAAGTTCTTCACGCAGACGATTCCCGAATTGTGGAACACCATTTCGGAAGCGTTCGTTACCTTTTTCACCGAGACACTGCCCGAGAAGCTGTCTGACATTGGAACATGGTTTCACGATGTTGGCAAGGCGGTATGGGACGGCATAGTTGAGGGCTGGAACGCCGGAATCAAGGCTATTGGTGATTTTATCAAAGGCTTTGTCGATGGCGTGAAGGAATCTCTCGGTATTCATTCTCCGTCTACGGTATTCGCTGAAATCGGAAGGTTCTGTATTGAGGGACTGTTCAATGGACTGGGTGAAACGGTCAAGGGCATTGGCAAGTGGGTGAAGAAAAATATCATTACCCCTGTAAAAAATGCTTTTACAAAGAACCCTGTTGCTCTCGCAATTAAGAACAACACCTCCGACTTGTGGAATAAGGTCACAAATTGGTGGTCTTCGGAAACAAAGGACGGCGTTTCGGTTGAAACAGCAGTCCAACTTGCAAAAGACGGCTGGGACACAGTTTCCGGCTGGATTGGTAAGATTCCTGTTGTAAAGCAGTTTATCACTCTTGCGAAGCACCTGTGGACTTCTGTGAAAGACTGGGTTGGAAAAATCCCTACCCTCTCGCAGTTCATCGCTCTTGCAAAGGAGAAATGGGAATCTGTGAAGGGCTGGATTGGAAATATCCCGGTTCTTGAACAGGGTATCAAGCTGGTAAAGAGTTTATGGACTACTGTAAAGGGTTGGGTCGGTAACATTCCTACTCTCGACCAAGGTATTGCACTGACAAAACGCTTGTGGACTACGGTTAGAAACTGGATTGGCAACGTTCCTACACTCGACCAAGGTATTGCTCTTGTGAAGCACTTGTGGAGTACTGTAAAGAACTGGATTGGCAACATCCCAATTCTCTCCCAAGGGATTCAGCTCATTAAGCACCTGTGGACTACGGTTAGAAACTGGATTGGTAATATCCCAGTTCTCTCACAGGCAATCAGCCTTATCAAGAGTGGTTGGTCTGCTGTAAGCACATGGGTTAAAAACTTTATGGGCGGTGTCGTAGAAAAGGGTATCAGCCTTGCCAAAAGCGGTTGGAGTACAGTATCACAATGGGTCAGAGACCGAATCGGTGGTGCAGTTGATGTAACTGTCAATCTTATAAGCAAGTGGAAAGGTAAAATCAAAGAGTTCTTCGGCTTATCCGGCGGCGGTGTTGTCAGTGCTGGCGGCGGTATCAAGATGTTCGCTTCCGGCGGTATCATCACTCCGAATATGTGGAAAGCAATGCCGAAATATGCTGGCGGCACGAACCGAACGCATGGCTCTATGTTCGTTGCTGGTGAGAGCGGCGCAGAGCTGGTGGGTCATGTAAATGGTACTACCGAAGTGCTGAACCGATTCCAGCTTGCCGAGGTTATGCACAGCTCCATCGTGAGCGGCATGGCGCAGTTTGCGAGATATTGGCAGTCTATGTCTCACGACCTTGTTACCTGTGCGAATGGCGTTATCAACGCTGTTATGGTGGGAACGGCTGGTATAAACGATGGTCTTGCCCTCGCTTCCGCAAGTGGCTACGACCCCTCTTACAAACTGGCACAGTCCGTCTATGAGGAGAATCAGAAATCCTATCGCACGGCAGAAAGCTCCATGTACGAGGATATGAGGGACTTCTATCGTGAGTTCATGGAAAGCTCTATCAACCGTATGGTTGTTGCAACCGAGAGACAGGCAGACAAGAAGGAACAGACCATCGTAAAGGTCGGCAACCGTACAATCAATGACGCTGTTACCACGCAGAAGGAAGCGAACGGTTTCAGCTTCACCGAGTAACTACCCGGGAAAGGAGATTCAGCATGATAACACTCATGCTCGGTGCTGGGAGGAAGCTGGGCTTCGGTAGGGGGAACACTCCCCCTACTGACTGGCTGACACCCAGTAATTATCACACAATAACAATTTGAAAATAGGAGGAACACCAAATGAAGGTTGATATTAAAGATTATAAATCGTTCGAGCAGTTGTCCGAGGGCATTAAAGAGTTGAACGAAAAATGGAAAGAAACCAGCGCACACGCTGATAAGAAGCTGACATTCACAGGTATTCAGAAACAAATGCAGTCACTCTATGTGTTTATCACCAATGAGCGCACCGATTTGTATGCGAATATCGACAAACTGAAAGATGTGTGGAGCGGTAAGGTGATTGCCGAACGCCGAGAGAAGCTCGTACAGCAGTTCAATGACATGGTGAAAACCATCATTGAAGCTACAAAACAGGATATTGCTATTCTGACAAGCTCCAAGTTTGAGAAAATCGGCGATATGCTGTGTACCGCACCTACTGATGAACAGCTTCGTCTTCTCAAGGCATTGCAAATGCGTGGCGATGTGGATTCCGTTGAGGTACACCACATTCTCCCGATTTTCTTCGAGAACTATCAGTCCATGAGGGTTTTACAGGCTGTCAGCGAGCAGAACGGTATCAAGCTCCGTCTGCCTGTACAGCTCGATTGCCGGAAAATGTTCAATACGTTGAATGAAGCAAGCAACTACCTGTTGGCGGCTTGCAATGAGTTTTCTAAGAAGTGGGATAACATGGACATTCGATTCCATGCTTTCTACACCGTAAACGAGGACGAAAAGGATAAGCAGTACGACCCTGTGTACCAGCGTTATATTGACCTGTTCGATAATACTCCCCAGTTACAGGAAGTGAAAGCTGAAAAACAGCGTCTCTCCAAAGGCGAACTCGCAAGAATTAACTGGTACATGAGAGACGTTAAAGGACTGGACATTTCCAACCCGGCAGACTGTATCACTATCATTAAGAAAATCAATGATGTAGTGAAGGAACACCCGGACATGGTGACTTTGTTCAAACTGTCCGAGTATAAAGACTTGCTGGGTGATGAAAAGCCCCCTGTCGAAGACAAGCTGACAGAATAAGCGTTTAGATATGGCAAAAGCCCTACCCGGTATAGGGTGGGGCTTTCTGTCTATCAGTTGGTTTTCTCACTCGAGGATTGCTCTGTATCAAGATACACAGCTTTTGCAATATGTTCTTCGCTGGCTGTCGGGGTACATACAAAGACTTCCACCGGGGATTCATCGGTAAGTTCAAAAACATAGCTGATAGATAGCGACTTTCCGTTTTTGACCTCTTGAATGAGAGCCGCTTCACTACCGTTTATGTCCGACAGGTCGTTGATTTCGGTATCATTCTGAAACGCCTTTACAGCAAACGCAGATAACGCATATTGCGGTTCGGAATTACTGTTGGTGTAAGAGGCTGATACTCTCAAGACCTCTTTCCCGGTTTCGGTGGTCTCAACTTCACTGCCTGTCAGTTCAATGGAACTGCCCTCGTACTCTGCGCTGTTGGTTAGCTCCTTTTCGCCGCCACAGCCTGTCAACGATACAGCAAGTGATACGAAGCAAGCGACTATCAGAGCGACTTTCGACTTTGCGACTATATGTTTTTTCATGGGTTACTCCTCCGACTATGCCTGTTTTTCCCAAACGACTTTGAAACCGATAATTTCAGCGATTTCCTTCACTTCGCTGTATTTTATTGTTCCCCGGGTCAATTTGTTGGAAATGTTCTGTGGTGTGGTCTGCTCGGATTCTGAGCGACTTTCGTTCATCCTTGCGACTATATCGACCAAAGACCAGCCGGAAGCCGCAATATAAGATTTGATTTCATTTCGGATATTTTCCATAAAAGTTACCTCCAATTCGTGTTTTCAGAATTACTGATTCTATTATACTGAATCGAGAAACAGAAAGCAAGCATTTTCTACATTATAATGCAACGAAAGAAACTAAAGCGAATAAAAATATTTGAAATGGCGTTGACATTCGTTGCGTTATAGTGTAGAATGAAACCATAGCAAAACGAAAGCACAAACAACACAGAACGGATTATATAGGAGGTAGCACCATGAAAAAATATTTTGCAGTTTCTTTCAAGTATTCCGAAACGGTTTACTGTTCCAACATCGCCCACGCCGAAACCGTCGAAGCGGTAGAAGCTCACTACTCAAAATATGAGTTGGTCAGTGTTAGAGAGTGCGAGGGGTACGAAGTAGAGGAAGCACGCCGCAGAGGTAAACCCATTATAGAAGTAGAAACACCTATAAAAGAACAGGAAGAACAGAACGAGGAGGAAAACACCATGACCGAGTACAAAAACATTAAGAACGAAGTAATAATCGACAGCGAGAGCCGCAAAAACAACATTGCTTTTTATATCCTTAATGGATATATGCCGACATGGGCGGCAGAACATCACGGAGATCTCGACAGAGGTTTACAGGAGTACAGCACCGCCACACGTTGGGAGCAGTACAAAAACGGCAGAATCACCCGAGAAAAGGCGGTTGAGTTTGCCACGGCTCGAGCTTTCCGAGAGATTGACAAGAAAACCGCCGCACAGCTTGCACAGCTCGACAGAGTAGCCGCCGCCCCGGCTCTTTCCCACCTGTCTATTTTGGTTGATTGGGTGCGCTCTCGTACATGGGGCTACAATCCCCACGCCGAAGCAATGAGCAACGCCGGAACATTTACAGGAACGGCGAGCGGTTGCGGCTATGATAAAGAATCGGCGGCAGTTGCCGAAGCTCTGAACCAGTGCGACAGCGTTTTACAGCTTCTTTACACCTACAAAGAAAACGCCCTCGCCGCTGGTGAGAGTGACGAGAGTAAAACGGCAAGTTGCGGACGCTCCAACGGTTCTATCATTGGGTATGGTGCTGGTTATGGTGCAATCCCTTATTTTGAGGGCGGCGCGGGTGTTTCGTGCTTTTGGTCGATTCTTAAAAAGTGCGGTTTCGAGGTGAGAGGGCACCACGGAACGCACAGCGATTTTTACACCATTGAAAAGGGGGTTGCATAACATGAAAACACCGCTTTATAAGAGATACGCAGACCGCCGCCCGGTTGGGTCGGTCTGCCTGTGTAACACCTTCGGCGTGTTGGTATTCGAGCCGATGGAGGAAGACAAGCCCGACACCGATTTTATAACGGCGTGGAGCGGTTCAGAGGGTCAAACATGGGGTTATCATCGTAACACCGTACATTATACCGCCGCCGGGCGTGGCTACCTTCGTAAAGGTTCTTTACGGCTGTACCTTGATGAAATTATGAGAGTGTGAGGAGGGCAAACAATGAGCGCATTTGAAAAGCTGTGCAACGAGTACAGAGAAAACAAGAGATTGATAGAGGAGTTGGAAGCGATGAACGACAGCATAAAAACCGACATTCTCGCAATCATGGGAGACCGGGAGACGGTCACAGAGGGAGCGAGCAAAGCGACATACAAGGCGGTTACTTCGTCCCGGTTTGATTCTTCCGGCTTCCGTAAAGTGTACCCGGATTTATTCACCGAGTACAGCACCCCGACAACGTACCGCCGTTTTACGGTTCAATAAAAAATAGCCCTTTATCTAACCGCCGCCACAGCATGAAAGAAAAGAGCTATACACCCCGAGCGGGTGCAATCAATATTGTATTTCACCCACTCCCAAATTTCAAGGAGGGAGAAAGAAAAATGTTCGTTTTTTGCATTTTGATTTTACCGTTGGTTATTCTTGCGGAGCTTCTAAAAATGAATAAATAAAGGAGGTCGAAGAAATGGCAAGCTATACAGCCCGAAAAAATAAAGTGGGGCAAATTGTAAGCTTTCAAATAAAAGTTTCTCGAGGGCGTGACAAGCTCACCGGGAAACAGCTCACACCCTACACAATGACATACACACCCCCGGAGGGGTGGAGCAAAAGAGCGATTACAAGAGAGCTTCAAAAAGTCATGGGCGAATTTGAAGCGGCTTGCAATCGTGGTGAAATCCTCACCAAAGAGGAGCAAAAAGCCCATGCACAGGAGAAAGCCGAAAAAGCCGAACACCAAAAGACGGAGGAACAGAAAAAGCCGACATTTAATAAATATGCGGAGCTGTTCATAAAAGAAAAAGCCGCCACGCTTTCGGCTACTACAATACAGAGTTATGAACAGGCGTTGAAACGTCCGGCGGCTGTGTTTGGTGAAATGAAATTAGAAGACATAGATTTTCTAATGGTGAAGCAATTTATAACCGATTTACAGACCACCAAAGCGGAAAACGGAAAAAAGCCGCTTGCACATGGTACGATAGTTACATATTACACCACATTGCACACACTTTTTGAAAGTGCCGTTGAAAACGGCGTGATAGTTCAAAACCCTATGCAACGAATGAAAAAGCCCAAACCACGCAAGGACGATATACCCCGGGAAGCTCTTGTATATTCCGAAAGCGAACTTGCGTATATTATGGAGTGCTTGAACAGTGAGCCGTTAAAATGGCGGGCGATGGTTCGATTTATGATTGACAGCGGTTGCCGCCGTGGAGAGGTTGCCGGGTTGAAATGGGAAGAAATCAATTTTCAAACCGGAAAAGTCACCATTTCCCGAAATGCTCAATACACCAAAGAAAAAGGCGTGTATATAAGCACCCCAAAGAACCACAAAAGCCGGGAAATCATTATAAACACCCCTGTTTTACAGGTTCTCAAGGAATGGAGAAAACAACAGGCGCTGTTATATTTCAGTAAAGGACAAACAACCGGGGGCTATTGCTTCACACAGAACGAGGGCGAAATATTAAACCCAAACACCATAACCGCATATATAAGGCAGTTCGGAAAAAAGTATAATTTGCCCGGTATGCACCCCCACGCATTACGGCACACAATGGCAACAATCAGCATTGCGAACGGTGCGGACGTTGTGAGCGTTTCTAAAAAATTGGGGCATTGTAACCCCTCTGTTACGCTCAACATATACAGCCACGCAAACGAGGAAGCACAACGGCGAGCTACCGAAATTTTCGCCGATGTAGTTTATAAAAATCAGAAACACGCATAATAGGAGGAAACACCATGAAAGAAGTACATATTTTAAACCGTGAAGAATTTGAGGAAACCGCCGTACAGCTTTACAGCCTTTTGAAAGTTCTTTCAGCAGTTGACCCGGACAACGAAACCGCACTTTTTGAAATGCCAACCGCATTAAAAGCGGCTGTAAAACTCGCAGATGATATTCTATGCACTGTGAACGAATCGAAATAACACAGGCACACCGCCCCGGAGGGATAACACCCCGCCGGGGTCTTCTTTTGCCCTGTCGTGTTGGTGCTGTGGGGTTGGTGTACGCTGTGGGGCGTTCTGTGGGGCGTTGTACGGCGTTTTTGTGCTGTAGGCGTGTAAGTACCCTTGCACCGTTCCGGGCGTTCTGTGGGCTGTTTGTGGGGCTGTGGGCGTGGCGTTGCGCCGCCGCCCTACCTTCCTACCTAAAAAGGATTTTTACCGATTTTTTCAAGGAATCCGAGACAGAACACCGCCCGAGCGAGGTCTTGCGGTTCGTTTGCAAGCTCTCCACCAGCATACAACAGAATCAGCACCACCAGCGGCGCACAGGCGGCACAGCGTACACCAGCAAAACCAGCCACAGCAAGCCCCGACAGGATAGCACCAGCGAGGACAACACCGCCCGGAACGGTGCAGAGCCACCAACACAGAGAAAACACAAGCGATTTTATTACACATTTTCAAGCGAATTTTTCAGATTTTCCCGGGTTGGTACTATTTCCCCCGGCTTGACACTGTGCGGCACTGTTGCGCTGTGCCATTGAAAAGATAAATACTAATCCGTACAGCATTAACAGGCAACAGAAAAGAGATAGTAATATAACACTATTCGTTTTTGACACTAACGGTACTGCTCCCGGGCGAATAGGTACATATATATTTTTACATTTGACCGCCGCCGGGGGTGAATTGGTGAAGCCGTTGATTTTCTCGGCTCTGTTGATTTTCTGTTGATTTTTCGGCGAAAATTGGAGTTGTAAAAAGCCTGTGAAGCGACGAAAACCGCACAAACACAGGCTTTTCTAAAATTTACAGTTTATTTTTTCAAATAATAATCAGAAAGGAAGAGAATTATGAAACTGGCTTGTGAAAGTATCGACAGAGTGCTGACAACAGAAATTAGACTACCGTTTTTGACAAGAGGTATAATTCCTGCAGAGTACGAGGCGGCACGCGCAAAAATCGGCGAACCGATCTCCTATGCAATGGCGAGCGCAATTTTGAAGTGCCTTGAAGAGGGTAAAAACAGAGTGGCTGTATTTACCGGTGTTTATCATCCTGAGAACTTTCCTAACGGGGAAAGTGACGGTCCTCTCGGCGCTGCTGTTGTAGGCAACGCAATTGAAAAATTGGGCGGAGATGTCACCTATTGCCTTGAAAAAGAAACGATTCCCGGCACAGTTCATATGCTGAACTATCTTGAAGCCGGAACAAAGGTGATCGCCCTTGACAGAGAAAATGCGGAGAACAACACGAAGCTGGCCGATCAGTTTGATATAGCGATTTATACCGAGAAGCTCGGCCCCTCCAAGCTCGGTGTAACACACTATGCCACAGGCCCCTCCCGCGGCGGCTATGACTCCGACATTTCAGGCTTTGTAAATAAGTTCAATGCTGACGGAAAGCTCTCCTTGGGCTTTGGCGATGTCGGCAATGAAATCGGTGCGGGATTTATTTACGACGAGGCAAGGAAAATCGTACCCCTTGGTACGCATTGCACCTGCGGCAAGGATGACGGCATTATTACCTGCCTGGCTTCAACATACTATTTCCCGGTTTCTGTTTCAAACATAGGCTGCTACGGATTGACAGCTGCCCTTGGCTGCCTCACAAAGCGTGAAGATATCCTTCACACTGCCGAAAAGGAAAGAGCGCTTATTAAGATCGGCGTTGAAGAGGTAATGCTCGATGGCGGCTACGGAATTAATCATGAGTACATCGACGGCATCCCGGCAGATACAGTTTGCGCGGTGGTAGAGGTGCTTCGCTGCCTTGCCGTTATCTGCCACGATAACAGCAATAGAGGCTTTTGAGTATATACAGATTCGCTTTTGTGTTTTATAATATCACTACTTCTTTTTAGGCAGGTGATAATATGAACCCTCTAAGTGAACCGAACGTTTCCAAACTCTTGGACACTCTATTTTATTCCACAGATATAAATACGCTGATTGAATGTGCTGCGAATATCTTAAAAAAACCGATTTCCATTTACAATACCGCATTTTTCTGCGTAGGATTATCGAACAAAAAAGGAATAGACGATGACTTATGGCAGCAGGGAGCAATAGGCGAGAACATAAAATACGAGTATGCTTCAAATCTTCATGATTTGGAACAGAAGTATCGAGAGAATACTGTAAAGTACAAGTATTTTTATGAGAATCTTGACGGATTCGGTTCACATAGACGGCGAGTAATTCTCATGATATTCAACTCCGTTGTAATCGGGTATATGAATGTTCTTCAGTATCATGTCGATTTTGAAGAAATACCGGAAGAATTGTATGAAATTGTTGTCGGCGCACTGACAAAAGCACTATCTGTATCCAGAACATTTGCTTATTATGGTGGGAGTCATAATAAAGATAAAGAATCCTTGGAGGGCTTACTTTATGATCTCCTCTCAGAGGACTATGCCAGCGAGTACTTCTATTTTCAACGGGTAAACGGAACCGTATTTGAAAAAGAGGGAAACTATCGTATTCTTGCGGTAAATATAGAGAATGCAAAGCTTATTAGTGCAGCTATAGGCGATTTAAAGCTATCTCTGCTGGCAACTTTTCCGAGATCCTGGTCTGTTATTATCGAAAAACACGTCGTCGTGTTGGTTGATTGCGGTAAAACGGATTCTATATCTGAAAAGAGCCTGAGCAATCTGGATATGATATTAAACGAATTGAAGATCTATGTAGGGATCAGTGATAGCTTTCACAGCTTGTATTATGCAAAGAAGTATCTGTATCAGGCTGAAGCCACCGCAGATATCGTGCATTGTACGCCAGGGAAAAAGCTTCTCGGTTTTTTTGAGCAGTACAAGCTGTGGTGCTGTGCGTCGATAATAAGTGAGCAATTCGGGGACACATACATCGGTGAATCAATCCGCAGCCTTGTGTCGCATGATGAAGCAAACGGTACTGATTATTTTCGTACTTTGTTCTTTTATCTTGACAGCGGCAGGGACATTGTGCTCACGGCAAAGCGACTTCACGTACACAAAAATACAGTATACTACAGATTAGAGAGAATGAAGCTTCTCTTTGATATCAACGGAACAGATAAAACGGATGAGTATCAAAATTATTTTTCGTGCCTTGTTCAATACCTGAACAACAATAAGAACTTAGACTAACAAAGGAGGTAAGAAAGTGAAAAAGTATTTGCGTGCTGCTATTATCATCGCAGTGATGCTGTCCGCGTTGGTGTTGACATCATGCGGGAAAGATTCGAGTACTCAAGGCTCTGATACGCAGATGAAGCCCGTCTACTGGACGATGGGTACGCATCAGAGCGCCGCAACAAACTATATCCAGCAGGATGTGGATTTTGCGGAGGCCGTAAAGGAGCGCACAAACGGGCTTGTAAACATCACCGTGTATGCAGCGGGAGAACTCCCCTACAATGCAACAGAGTTTGCGCAGCTTGTCAGTGACGGCACGATTGAAATGGCTGCTGTTCCCTCAAGCTATATTGCAGGTGAATGCCCCACAAGCGCGGTTTCCGCCTGGCCTATGCTGGCAGGCGCGATTGATGAAGTCAATCCCGCTCTTGAAGCGGCCGCCCCCTATGTTAAGGCAGAGCTTAACGCAAAGAACATTGAGGTTGTCGGTTCTCAGGCATTCCCAATGCAGACTATGTTCGGCTCCGGCAAAGCCCCTAAGACTCTCGATGACCTAAAGGGACTCAAGATGCGTGTTTTCGACCCGTATCAGGCTGATCTTCTTGCTGCAATAGGTGTTTCGCCGGTTTCCATGGTTATGAGCGAGGTGCCCTCCTCCATGCAGAAGAATGTCATCAACAGCTCCCTTACCGGTGTTATCGGCGCATATGAGGCAAAGTGGTACGATATCTGTGACTGGGCTTACCTTATGCCTGTTGCGGCGTCAAACTGCTATATGATAATTAACAAAAGCCTCCTTGACGGCCTGCCTGCGGACATTCGCCAAATCATTTATGAGGAAGGCGAAAAATACACCGAGGCTGTAAATGCCTACAATGAGGAAGCCATTCCTAACGCAGCCAAGAGACTCGAGGAGAACGGCGTCACGGTGGTCTACCCCAGCCAGGAAGATATCAAAAAGATGGAAGCGATCGCTGCGGATTTCTGGGAATCCTGGAGTAACGACTACACTGACAATGTTAAGGAATGCTACAAGGCAATTAAGAGTGCACTGAACAAGTAAACACTTCAGGTTGTATGTTGGGTTGTTCTGTGTATCAATTCAACATACAACCTGTCCTTGCATTAATATGTATTTGGGAGGTGTTCCTATATGTTTTTCTGGAAACAATACAAAAAAATCATAAGAAAGATTTGTGTTGGCGGCGCGATCTTAGCGTGTGTAATGCTGGCAATCCTGAGTGTTCTCGTCACGGTAGAGGTCATCAGCAGAAGTGTTTTCGGATCGTCGACACTGATTACAGATGAGTACTCATGCTACCTGTGCGTGGGATTGTCTTTTCTCGGAGCGGCATACGCCTTTGGCTCGGGAAACTTTATCAATGTTGACATCCTTTATGCAAAGTTCCCTCAGGGTGTAAAAAAGTGGGTTGATCTTGTTTTGGACATAACTGCGCTGGCTTTTATGATTTACCTTTTTGTCCGCTGCTGGTATGTGGTGAGTTATTCCGCAGCAAACCATGTCCTTTCAGCCGGCCTTTCGCGGACGCCGCTTGCCATTCCGCAATCAACAATGGTAATCGGCCTTGCTATTTTTATTCTGCAAATGACGGTTTCCATAGGTGATCTATTCATTAAAACGGATGCTGATAAGGAGGAGGGATAAATAGTATGGATTACTTTACTGTTTTTTTCATTTTGCTTGGAATACTGTTTTTCTTGCTCTTTATCGGACAGAAGGTTTGCTTTGCACTCGCCATAACAAGTGTCATCGGGTTTGTAATAATCAAAAATCCGGGCGCCCTGCAGTCGGGCGGAATGGTGGCATGGAACGCTGTAAACAGCTTTGAGCTTATTGCCATACCCATGTTCATACTCATGGGTGAATTGGTTGTTCATTGTGGGCTGAGCAAGAACTTTTATAAAAGCGCAAAGGTATATTTCTCACATATTCCCGGCGGATTCCTTCAGACCAACATTCTGGCTTGCGCCATCTTTTCCGCAATAAGCGGCTCATCGCTGGCCTGTGCGGCATCCATAGGCAGTGTATCCTACCGTGACCTGAGCGAACAGGGATATGACAAAAAATTGATCCTGGGAACGCTTGGCGGAGGCGGCGCACTTGGAATAATGATTCCTCCCAGCCTCCCGTTCCTGATTTACGGTTCGTTGACAGATACATCGGTTTCAAAGCTCTTTATCGCCGGTGTTATCCCGGGCCTTATTTTGACGCTGCTCTTTATGGTATATGTCGGAATTCGTGTTACAATCAATCCGAAGCTTGCCCCGAAGAATGAATACCACGCAACGAGGAAAGAACTGATACAGGCTATTCCCGGCATGTTCCCGTTTATTTTCCTGATTATAGTGATCCTCGGCGGAATTTATTCCGGTATTACCACTCCTACTGAAGCTGCAGCTGTCAGCGTAATTGTTGCACTGATCCTGTCCGCTATAACCGGCGGCCTGACATGGCAGAGCGTTAAGGAGTCGCTTTTGGAGACAATCAAGAGCTACTGCATGATTGCCTTTATTGTTATCGGTGCAAAATTCTTTACCTATATCATTACGATGTCCGGTGTCAGCCGCGGGATAACCTCGTGGTTTACATCCCTGAACGCTTCCCCGCTCGCTTTCTTCCTGTTTATCATTGCAATCTACCTTGTACTTGGCTGCCTGATGGACGGAACATCCATAATCTATCTGACCATCCCGGTCGTTTATCCCCTCATTCAGCTTGCCGGCTTCGATCCGATCTGGTTCGGTGTTGTCCTCACAGCCCTTGTTGAGGTAGCCATGCTGACGCCTCCGGTTGGTATGAACCTGTTTGTTCTCCACGGAATTACAAAGGGCACCTGCGAATTTAAGGATATTATCAAAGGCTGTTTCCCGTATATCCTTTTATATGCCCTTCTCATCGCGCTGCTTTGGTGCTTCCCGAGCATTGCGACCTGGCTGCCGCATTCCATGTAAAATGTAATGACTATAGGAGGTTTTTATGAATGTAATTCATACTTCAAAGGCCCCGGCTGCTATCGGGCCCTATGAGCAGGCTTATAGGCACGGTGAGTTTATATTCACCAGCGGACAGATTGGGGCAGACCCCGCAGACGGCTCCATGCCGGCAACTATTGAAGAGCAGGCGGAGCTTGCTTGCAGGAATGTTGACGCTATACTCAAGGAGGCCGGCTCTGATTTGGGGCTCGTTCTTAAAACAACGTGCTATCTTTCCGATATGGGTGATTTTGCGGCATTCAACAGTGTTTACGCCAAATACTTTGTAAACAAGCCTGCCCGCAGCTGCTTTGCAGTAAAGGACCTTCCTAAAAAAGCTCTTTGCGAAATTGAGGCAATTGCGGTAATAGAAAGAACGAAATAATTGGACAACAATCAGCAGCACCCCATTTGTTAGGCAATCTGATGCCTGACAAATGGGGTGCTTAACTATGCCGTTGTAATCGTCAAAGCTATCCGCAGCCGGACACAGGTACAGCAATAGTGGCGGGAGGCTTCACCGCCTCCCACCACTATTGTATTACAGCGTTTACACCGTTGCATCCTCGGATTGCTCCTCCTTTGCGGGAGAAGCCTCCTTCTCGATGGCGACCTTGCCATCCCGCAGGCAGATGCGAGCGGTGTCGCCGCCTTGCAGCTTGCCCTCCAGCATCAGCTCGGCCACGGCATCCTCTACCTCGTTTTGGATAGCCCGGCGCAGGGGACGGGCGCCATACTGCGGATCGAAGCCATCCTTGGCCAGAGCGGTGACGGCATCGTCATCCGCCAGCAGGGTGATGTCCTGCTGGGCCATGCGCTTACCGGTGATCTCCAGCATGCGCTGGGCGATGTGGCGGATATCCTCCTCCGTCAGCTGACGGAACACGATGGTCTCGTCGATACGGTTCAGGAACTCGGGCTTAAAGGTCCGGCGCAGCTCCTCCATCACGGCCTGCTTGATGCGGTCGAAGCGGGCCTTTTCATCGGCCTCGGTCTCCCGGCCGTCAAAGCCCAGCGGCTTGTCGGCAGAAGTGATGTTCCGGGCACCCACATTGCTGGTCATGACGATGATGGTATTCTTGAAGTCCACACGGCGGCCCTGAGAGTCGGTGACGATGCCGTCCTCCAGGATCTGCAGCAGGATGTTCCACACATCCTCGTGGGCCTTCTCGATCTCATCGAACAGCACCACGGAATAGGGCTTGCGGCGCACCTTTTCGGTGAGCTGGCCGCCCTCCTCGTGACCCACGTAGCCGGGAGGCGAGCCAACCAGACGGGACACGGTGTGCTTCTCCATGTACTCGGACATGTCGATACGGATCATGTCGTTCTCGTTGCCGAACATGGCCTCAGCCAGGGCCTTGCACAGCTCAGTCTTGCCCACGCCTGTGGGGCCCAGGAACAGGAACGAGCCGATGGGCCGCTTGGGATCCTTCAGCCCCACACGGCTGCGGCGAATGGCCTTAGCCACGGCGGTGACGGCCTCATCCTGGCCCACCACGCGCTGATGCAGGGTCTCCTCCAGCTTCAGCATGCGCTGGCTCTCGTCCTCGGTGAGACGGGTGACGGGGATACCGGTCCAGCCGGCCACTACCTTGGCAATGTCCTCCTCACCCACGGTGCCGCGGCTTACGGAGAGATTCTTGCGCCAGTTATCCCGCTCAATTTCCACCTGCTGGACATAGTTCTGCTCGATGTCCCGGAGCTGGGCGGCCTTCTCATAGTCCTGCTTGGCGATGACCTCGGCCTTCTCCTTGCGCAGGGCGGCCAGCTTCTCCTCCAGGCTCTTCAGCTCCGGGGAGGCAGACTCAGCATCCATACGCACCCGGCTGGCGGCCTCGTCCATCAGGTCGATGGCCTTATCGGGCAGGAAACGGTCATTGATATACCGCACAGACAGGCGCACGGCGGCCTCAATGGCCTCGTCAGTGATGGTCAGCTTGTGGTGAGACTCGTACTTATCCCGCAGGCCCTTGAGGATCTCAATGGCCGTTTCGGGGGTGGGCTCGCCCACGGTCACCGGCTGGAACCGGCGCTCCAGGGCGGCGTCCTTTTCAATGTACTTGCGGTATTCGTTGAGGGTGGTGGCGCCTACCACGCGGATCTCGCCTCTGGACAGGGCGGGCTTGAGGATGTTGGCGGCATCCACGGCGCCCTCGGCAGAGCCTGCGCCCACGATGGTGTGCAGCTCATCGATGAAGAGGATTACGTTGCCGTCCTTCTTCACCTCGTCGATGGTTTTTTTGATGCGCTCCTCAAATTCGCCACGGTACTTGGTACCGGCCACCATGCCGGACAGATCCAGCGACAGGACCTTCTTGTCCAGCAGCTCCTCAGGCACGTCCGCAGCGGCAATGCGCTGGGCCAGGCCCTCGGCAATGGCCGTCTTGCCCACACCGGGCTCACCAATCAGAACGGGGTTGTTCTTGGTGCGGCGGGAAAGGATCTGGATGACCCGCTGGATCTCCTTTTCACGGCCGATGACGGGGTCCAGCTTGCCCTGGCGGGCAGCCTCCGTCAGATCCCGGGTAAATTCAGCCAGAGTCTTGGCCTTCTTGCTCTCCTCCCGATGGGACACGGGCATACTGCCGTTTGCGGCGGCACGGGGCCCCTCATTGATTTTCTGCACCACGGAGCTATACATCTTCTTGGGGTCGATGCCCACGGTGTCCAGCACCCGGATGGCCATGTTGTTGCCTTCCCGCAGCAGGCCCATGAGCAGATGCTCGGTACCGATGTACCCGGCGCCCATGCGCATGGCCTCGGACACGGCCAGCTCCACGGCACTCTTGGCCCGGGGGGTCAGCCCCTGGGAGGGTGCTGCACCGGACAGACCTTTGCCCACGCTGCGCTCCAGCACGGTGCAGATCATGTCCTCGGTCATGCCGTATTCCTGCATGACCCGGTGGGCGATGCCGTCCTCTTCCCGCATCAGCCCCAGCAAAATATGCTCACAGCCCACATAGCCGTGGCCCATTTCCTCAGCGGCCTCCTGGGCCAGGCGCAGAGCCTCCTCTGCACGGGGGGTAAATTGATTTTCATGAGTCATATAAAACACATCCTCTCGGTAACATTATTTAGATGCCGGCTGCCCTCACGGCTGCGTGGGCAGGGCGCGAAGCTCGTCCCGCAGGCGGGCGGCTTCCTCGTAATTTTCGCTTTCTACGGCGGCCTTCAGCCGCTCCTGCAGGGAATTGCGCTTGCACTCATAACGCAGGGCCTCCTGCTGGGCCTTGTCTACCAATCCGGCAGATTTCTCTTCCCGGACGGGCTGCTCAAGCACCTCCGGCTGACCCGGCTCAGGAAACTCCGTCAGCATCCGGGAGCCGAAGCTGTCCATAAACGGCTCCAGCAGGGAGAAGGGACGACTCCAAAAGTCATCGCCAAACAGACTCGTGGGCCCCATGCTGCGCCGCAGTGCGCTGGTGTAGCCCATGGCCTGGGCACAATCCTGGCACAGATGCACCTGGGTCACATGCCCGTTTACGTTGCTCTTATAGAAAAAGGTTGCTTCGTTCTTTCCGCAATGTTCACATTTCATAATATGTTCCTCCTTACGTCCATTCAAACCAAATGGATGAGAATTTGTTTCAAAATATCCGCCCGCAGGGCGTCCCGCCGGTCCTTGGGGACCGTGCGCAGGGCACTGTCAGACAGAGCGCACAGAGCTGTTTGGGCGGCCGCAGGCGCCACGGCCTCAGATTGGGCCAGGTTGGTGAGAATGGCCCGGGCGCTGCGCCCATCCAGCTCGCCGCCGATGGAATTGATGACATGCATCAAAAGCGTCTGTCGGTCCATTTGCACTCGCCGGATGCGGATGTATCCACCGCCGCCCCGGCGGCTTTCCACAATGTAGCCATGCTCCGGGGAGAAACGGGTGGACATCACATAATTGATTTGGCTGGGGACGCACCCGAACCGCTGCGCCAGGTCACTGCGCTGCAGCTCCAGCACGCCGTTGGCCTCATCCAGTGCGTCCTGAATGAATCCCGCGATCAAATCCGAAATACCCATGTTTGCTTCCTCCCATCCTGACTTTGACTTTCTTTGACCTTGATTGTAGTATAGCACTGAAACCCACAAAGTCAATAGGTAATCTTTGACTTTCTTTGACTTTTTTGAAAACAATCTGTGAACAGGTGTGTTTATTTGTTTTCTTTTGCCAAAATGAAACTTTTCCCTATAGATTATACTTGCTTTTTGAATTTCTTGTGTTACAATGGGGGTACAAATCTTAATGGAGGTGCTCTTATGGCTTATAAGATCGGTTCTGCCTGCGTCAGCTGCGGCGCTTGTGCAGATGCTTGCCCCGTGGGTGCTATTTCCCAGGGCGATGCTACCTATGTGATCGATGCAAACGCTTGCCTGGACTGCGGTTCCTGCAGCGATACTTGCCCCAACGGCGCTATCAGCCCCGCTGACTAATTTTTGCATAGTAGCAAGACAGACACCGCAGGGCTTTGCCCTGCGGTGCTTTTTTACTATCGAAAAGCCTTCGATTTTTCTGTCAAAAGATCTGCGGTCAGCCCCGGGGCATTGCCCTTGGGCGGTTTTTATACTATAATGAAAAAGACAAGCGAAAGGGGTGACCACCGTGATAAAACAGGATCAGCTTTGGCCCGGTGGCTTCCGCTTTCTGTTTGATGACGAGCTATTTAAGCCCGGGACGGATTCATTCCTGTTGGGGAGCTTTCCCCGGCTGCGGCGGGGAGTGCGACCTGGGGGCCGGGACGGGCTTGCTGGGCCTGCTGCTGCTGGCGAGAGAGCCGGACCTGCAGGTGACCAATGTGGAGCTGCAGGCGGCGGCGGTGGCCCTGGCGGAGCAGAACACAGCGCTGAACGGCCTGCCAGAACGGGTGAGCAACCTCCGGGCGGATCTGCGGGAGCCTGGCCAGCTGCCCAAGGCGGGCAGCTTTGACCTGGTGGTGAGCAATCCGCCGTATTTTGACGCGGCCCGGGGGGCTGTGGCGCAGACGGAAAGCCGTGGGCTGGCCCGGTCGGACGAGGCATGCACGTTGCCCCAGCTCTGCGCCGCTGCCGGGCGGCTGCTGCGCTATGGCGGCAGCTTCTGTTTGGTGTTTCGGGCAGAGCGGATGCCGGAGCTGTTTGCCTGCCTAAAGGGCTGCGGCATGGAGCCCAAGCGGCTGCGGCTGGTGCAAAACACTGCCCAGGCTGCGCCCAAGCTATTGCTGCTGGAGGCCAAAAAGGGCGGCAGGCCGGGCCTTGCCGTGCTGCCGCCGCTGCTGCTGCGAGATCCGGACGGCGGGGAGAGTGCCGAGCTTTCACGGATCTATTTTCGGGATAAGGAGTAGAAAACTATGGCTGGAGGGCTGTATTTGGTGGCTACGCCCATCGGAAATCTGGGGGACTTTTCTCCCCGGGGGGTGGAGACACTGGAGCGAGCGGATTTCATCGCTGCCGAGGACACGCGGGTGTCCATGAAGCTGCTGAACCATTTCGGCATCAAAAAGCCTTTGGTGAGCTATCACGAGCACAACCGTGCCTCGGCGGGACAGACCATCCTGACCCGGCTGCTGGCGGGGGAGACCTGCGCCCTGGTGACGGACGCCGGGACCCCGGCCATCAGTGACCCGGGGGAGGACCTGGTGCGCCTGTGCGGGGAAAATAACATCGCCGTGGAGGCCATTCCCGGCTGCTGCGCGGCCATCTGCGCCCTGGCGGTGTCGGGATTGCCCACGGGGCGGTTTACCTTTGAGGGGTTTCTCCCGGCCAATAAAAAAGAGCGCCGGACGGCGCTGCTGAGGCTGCAAGGTGAGGAGCGGACCATGGTGTTCCATGAGGCACCCCACAAGCTGAGGGCTACGCTTTCGGACATGGCGGAAATATTGGGTGACCGGCCTGTGGCCCTGTGCAGGGAGCTGACCAAGCTCCACGAGGAGACACTGCGCACCACTCTTTCCGCAGCGGTGGCCCTATATGCAGAAAGAGAGCCCCGGGGCGAATATGTGCTGGTGGTGGCCGGGGCCCGGCCGATGGAGGAGCCGGCGGTAACGCTGGAGGAGGGCGTGAGCCGGGTGCAGCGCCTGCGAGAGGACGGCATAAAGATGAAGGAAGCCGTCCGCTCTGTGGCCGGGCAAACGGCCCTGAACAAGAATGAGCTCTATGACGCTGTATTGAAGGCAGAGAAATAAAGCCGCAAAGCAGATCCGGCAGACAAAAAGCAGGGGAGTATCCACTCCCCTGCTTTTTTATCAGCGGGCTTTTTTCAGCTGTGCCAGGCATTTGAGGCAAATGTGCTTGCCCCGAAAGGCCAGGATATGCTCCTTGCTTTCACAGAAGATACACCGATCCTCATGCTTGCGCAGGATCACGGAATCCCCATCCACATAAATCTCCAGGGGATCCTTTTCCGCGATGTTCAGTGTGCGCCGCAGCTCTGCAGGCAGGACGATTCGGCCAAGCTCGTCAACTTTTCGAACAATACCGGTAGATTTCACACAAATACCCCTTTTTCTTTATTGCTGCCTTCTCATTATGTCACAACATGTCCCTGAAGTCAACTAAACTTCGGCAAATTCTCCCTATTTCATATTTATTATTCGCCTACTTTGTGCATATAGTCCTATGAGGTGAGAAAAATGGCAATGGCGTTTATTTGGGTGGGCATAACGGCGGCGGCTGTTATCTGCGGCGCCGCTAACGGCTGCATGGCGGCAGTTTCCGCTGCGGCACTGGATGGCGCACGGGCTGCCGTGGAGCTGTGCATTTCTTTGGCGGGAGTGCTGTGCCTGTGGTCCGGCTTTATGGAGCTTTTAAAGCAGTGCGGGCTGGAAGCTAAGCTGGCTGCGCTTTTTCGGCCGCTGCTGCGGCGGCTGCTGCCCGGCGCCTGCCGGGATCCGGAGACTATGGCGGCAGTGAGCGGCAATCTGTCGGCCAACCTTTTGGGCCTGGGGAACGCTGCCACGCCCTTGGGCATCCGCGCCGCCCGGCGCATGGCCCTGGGAGCGGAGGGTACTGCCAGCAATGAGCTGTGCCGCCTGGTGGTGCTGAACACCGCCTCTGTGCAGTTGCTGCCCACCACCGTGGCGGCGGTACGGGCAGGGTGCGGGGCCGCCGCGCCCTTTGATATACTGCCGGCGGTGTGGATCAGCTCCCTTTTATCGGTGTCTGTGGGGCTGCTTGCTGCGCGGCTTCTGGAGCGGGTGGTGCGATGATGGCCCTTGCGCGGCTAAGCGACTACCTGATCCCCCTGCTGCTGGCCGGGGCGGCAGTATATGCCCTGGGGCGCCGGGTGGATGTATTCTCCGCCCTGACGACTGGGGCCGGGGAGGGTCTGCGCATTGTGCTGCGGATCCTGCCGCCGCTGGTGGCTCTGCTGACAGCGGTGTATATGCTCCGAGCCAGCGGGGCGCTGGAGACGCTGACCCGGGGGCTGACCCCGGCGCTGGCGTTTTTGGGCATCCCGCCGGAGACGGTGGGGCTGCTGCTGATCCGCCCGGTCAGCGGCAGCGGGGCTCTGGCTGTAGGCAGCGA
>OHOA01000279.1_pt1 | contig 29340 bp, 28 predicted proteins | sample 1569681 | NCBI WGS metagenome assembly OHOA01 (sample SAMEA3879609, study PRJEB24766) | human gut metagenome | biome: human-associated habitat; feature: feces | place: USA | collected 1985/1987 | reverse complement strand
TTCTTTGGCCTGCAGGTATGCCACCCATTCATCGTGGGCCTGATCCAGCCGGGGGCGTTCCTCGTCACGAATCCGGGCGTTAGACTTCTTCCCGCTGTTGGTGATCTGGACCGTGACCCATACCTGAGTCATACCATAGAGGTAGCGCCCAATCGACCACTCGACTGCGGCCCGTTTCATAGAATCAGAAAGTCCGCCTTTGACCGATTCAAACTCGCTGTCATCGGCCCCGTCCCATTTGGTCAGGCATTGTTCAAGCTGTGGGAAAAAGATAGAAATTCCGCACAACTGGGCTGAGCCATTTTTCCAGGGACGGAAATCGTTGTACCAGCCGTCAATCCCAACGGTATCATCCAAACGGTTTTGGATGGCGCGATTGGTAACGTAGGGCACGGCCAGTCCCTTGGTTTTTTCCGCATTGGTGGCGGAAACCCGCCACTCAATGTCGGAACTGGAAAATGGGGCGCTGAGTACAGCGCGCAATTCTTCCGGCGTTTTTTGCCACATTCACATCGCCTCCATTGAAGTCGGTTGCCGGCGCCGTCACATGCGCTGAATAAAATGGGCAAGCTTCTGTCCATTGGGGATCAAAATATCGGTATAGTAATATGCAGGCTCCTTGTCCTTCAAGTGCTGCATCAGATCCCGATACTCAAGCCCCAGTTGGTTGTCGGACGGATCAAACCGGTCAAAGTTATTGGGAATGCTGAGCAGCAATGCGGGAAGTCCGGCTGCTTTTCGCAGTTCCTTATATTGGGGGAGCGTGTTGGTCCCGATACACAGGCTGCCGGATGAATCAACATTGCTGAATGGATAACGATACATAATGGTATCCGGTGTCGGTGTTTCATCCGCGATCACTCCGATCCGGCATGCGCTCACAGCGCCGTCTGCGGCCCCGACTGAAAAACCGAAGACAAGGCGGGGGATCGGGAAATCCGGATAAGGCGTTTTATACAGCGACAGATCCGCACGGAGACGGGGGTACCATACGACCACGCTGACGGACTCCTTAGTCTGCCTGACAGCGAGGGTATTCAATGGCAGAAACCCGGAAGACAGGACGGGCGGTGCGTCTTCCCTGATATAGACGCTTTTCCGGAAGCAATTTAGAAGCTGGTCCCGCGAAATTTCCTTCCGGGAGATCAGAGGCCCCTTTTTCTGTTCCACTTCGATGATCCCATCCTCCACAGAAAAGTGGATGGATACGCGGTCTTCCATCAAGCTGCCTCCTTTCTCCTGCGGGCGTTTTTCTTTTTGGGAAAGGCGATGACCTTCCGCTTATTTTCCTCCGCTTCGCGTTTCAGGCGGGCCAGTTCAGTCTCCAGATGGTCAATCCCGTCCTCACATGCATCCAGTATGCCGAACAGCGCGTCCGGAATGTCGTAGTATGCTTCAAACTCATCATCGACTATCAGGACGAGCTTTGGCCCCTTTTTATCCCGCAGGCTGTCGTACAGGCAGTAGTCATAAGAATAGCTGTTCATTCTCAGGAAGCGGCCGACAGCATCTTCTAAGGTGGACGCGAATGGATTCTCAATGGGGAGAATCCCCCGGACCGCCTCGTATTCCCGGCAGAGCTGGTCAAAACGGGAGAGAAGGCTGTCCCGCATAATATAGACGGTCCGTTCTGAAAACATGCGCCAGTCGTCCTCCGGATGGCGCTGCACTGTCACATCCTCGAAAATCAGGCAGGGAAGGTCATATTCGAGCTCCAAATAAGTCTCAACGGACAAAATGGCGTCCTTTCCGCTGGCTTGGAGCAGAAGGTCGAGCCGCCCACGGTCCGCAAAGCGCTTTGCGATATGGAGTAATTTTGCGATGCCGTCCATCTCATATTCGTCAAGCTCAATCACATGATCACCTCATAAAACAGTTCGTTTATATGGCTGCCGTCACACAAATGCGGCGCGGCATGTAGGGGGGATTTTCCGGATGCTGCGTATGAGTTCTCCATGATTCCACATCCGTCGCCCCGATTCCTCTATGTATCCCAGCAGTGCCGCCGGGTCATAGCACTCGAATTCATCGTAGTCGATGTCTACTAAGCGCGGATAAAGGCCCAGTTCCAGAAGCGGCAAAACCTCATGGAGCAGATAAGAGTTGACCGGCTCCTGTTCCTCCGCTTCCACATCGGTTTCCGGCTCCTCGTCCAGCAGGCTGGCCAGGCTCTCCAAATCCAGGAAAAGTGCCATCAGGCCACCTCCAGCTCCTGCAGTTCCGCCACACACAAGGCGTATTCCTGCAGATTTTCAAGGAGTTGTTCCTCCTGAGATTCAGAAATCTGGTTGCAGTTATAGCCCAGATAGTAGATCCCGGCGGCAGCGGAGATATCCCCGCTGAAAAACTTTTGCGCCAGCTCCAGTTCCTTCCGAGTCCCCGGATTGCTGCTGTCAATGGAAACCACTGTGATATTCAGGGACTGGATGGGAGATTCGTTCAACAGGGTCTCCCCCCGAGAGATCAGGCGCTGCTGCCGTGCCTCTATCTCGTTCATCTGTTCCAGCCGTGCCCTTGTGTAGCACAAAAGCATATCCTCCATGTCAGCTGTGACTCCGCCAAGCATGACGCCAAAGGGACGGTAATTGCAAATTGACCAGGCGTATGTGGCCGGCAGAAACCGGCTGCACACAGACCCGAGCAGCGGCGTGAGTTTTTTTGCCGTTTCGGACCAGACCGCAGCCCGGATCACATCCAGGTTTTCACCCTTTTGAATCTGCTTCCGGGCCTGCGGACCCAGCGGCACAATGGTTGCCAGATACTTTTTGTCTTGCATATTCAACCCTCCTGAATTGTTATACCAGGGATCGAAATCCCGTGGGCGTGAGGATGTTGAACACCATGCGATTGGTGATGGTTTCAATCACATCTGTAGAAATCAGTTCACCGCGTTCAGAGTGATTTTCTTCTCTCCGCTCATGGCGTTCTTTGATGATCCGCCCCTTTATAATATGAGGGCAGTCACACTGCATCAGGCCGTTGATCAGGCCGGAGCCCCCAATCAGCCCCACCTGTCCGATGGATAAGGGGAGCGGAGGCCGTCCCATCTCCTGTTCCTGCCCGTCCTTTTGGAGCAGACGCTCCAGGCTTTGGGAGGCCATAAGCTGATGCGCCAGCTCCGATTCATTAAATACAGAGCCTCGAAAAATTTTCACGTCCAATGCCGCATCTGGAAGCTGATAGCGCCCTTCCGGAAGCTGATCCAGTGTCCGCAGCGATTCAGGATGCAGCGCGGCCGTGTAGAGGCTGGCGCTGGCAGCTTCATCGCTTTCCCGCGGCTTTCGGGTCCCAAGGACGGCGATTTGTTTGAATTTTCCAAATTCGCCGTCCAGAAAGCGATAAACAGATATATCCGAAAAATTATCTGTGAAGATTTGGCAGACATCTTCTGTCATTCGATAGTAGGGGACAATGTAGATCATCAGGCCGCCCATGACCAGCGCCTGAAATGCTTCGACCAGGAATCGCTTTTCGTCCCGTCCCCTCAGCCCGCAGCCAAGTGTGACTGTGAGATATGGCGGGTTAAGGAGTATTGCATGAAATGATCTGTTTCCCACATAGGAGCTGAAAAAGTCACCATAGGCAACCCGGAACAGCTTTTGCTCGGCCAGTCCGGCCCTTTCCTCATCCAGCTCGATGCCGTAGCACCGGCTGTCATGTCCGAGGGCCAGGCGCAGCACCGCGTCCCCAGTTCCGCAGCATGGGTCCAGCAGATTGACCGTCTTATCCGGAAAAACGATGCCCCGCTCCAGATACCCTACATGCGTCAAATCGGTGGGATAATGCCCTAACTTGACATGATTCATCAGGCGACCGATGGTAGACGCGTCAACGGTATGGTAACTGGGCAGCGCGTCAAGAAAGCGGCTGATCCCGCCGGAGAACTTGGAGTAATCTCTTGTCATCAGCTCAAACGATGAGATCTGATTGACCAGCGCCTCACAGATGGAAGCGGCGGGATGCTCAAGCTCCAGCAGAAGGGGTTTCAGAGACCTCACGCCGTTGGCGATCCCGATCCGGCCTGACGAGAGCGACAGGTAAGCGCTTTGGGCGGCTTCAGCGTTGCCGGCAGCTTGGCATGTCTCCAGCTGATTGCGGAAGAATACGGTGGTATCGAGCAGATAGCGGATTCTGGAAACTTGCTCCTGGAGCCGGTCCAGCACATAGAATCGCTGCCCGTTCTGGTCGAAAGCTCCTGGTGTTTCTGTACCTTCCTTGACGCTGGACGGATATTCTACGTAGTTTAACATGATGGCTTCGTCCTTTTCATGGATTGATGATAGACATGCGGCAGGAAGATCACAGGCATAACCGCCATCTTCCATAGTCCGGCCGGCGGATGCCCATCTCCTGGATATTGCTTTACACATGATACACAGGAGAGGGCCGCAACCAGTTGTCACGGCCCTCTGCCTGGGGACGCCTATGCGGCGTCAGTTATCATATGCTTTTCGGTGCGGTTTGCCTGGCTGACGTCCGGGGCCGCCAAAGGAGCCAAACGCCTGCACATGCAGTAGGATGTGAGGCGGAATGTTCCACTGGCGTCCAGATAGCCGGAGGCATACCGATCTTGAACGAGGACTTTTCCGCCTATGGAGACACTTTCCGTTCTCCGATAGCTAACGGGTACCCTCATAGCCTTACGCCGCATTGCTGCGCTCTGCGGATTCCGTAACAGGCACAGGTTCGATTTTTGAGCCCGCCTCCTGCCCGTCTCCGCGCTGGTACGCCGGGGACGGCGGATCAGTCATGGGCTTCAGACGGATGGTATAGCCGACATCCTTTAAGAGTACATACATCGCTTTAAGCTTAAGGAAGTCGAAATCGTCTGCCAGCCGGTCTTCACCCTTTCCCGCTCTGGCCAGAAACGCTTTCATCAGCTCCTGATCCTGCTGGATGGCTTCTCCGGCCTTGCCCGCTTCTGTGGGATTGACCGGAGCGGTGGTACCAGCCCCCTTCATGCCGCTTTCCTCTTTCGCATTTGGGGATGACTGCTTGTAGGGCGCGTTGATCGGGGTGCGGTGCCTCACAGACAGCCATAATCTGCGGAAGAAGCCAGACAGCAGGGCGCCGATCACACCCCGCTTTTTTTCCGACAGATAGGTAAACTCCTCCACACGCAGCTCGCTGATCTGGTGCTTGCTGACGGTGAGCTTCCTGGCCTCCACATACTCGGCCTCCAAATAGCGGGACACCACAGCGGAGCTTGAGACGATGACCTCGACCGCCCGGACATACTCCGCGGCCAGCAGATCACAAACAACCTTCACTGTGTCAAGATCCCGAACAGAGACTGCGGGAGAATAAACGGAGCCTGCATCCAGCAGTCCTTTTCCGGTGATGCGCTTCGCTCTCACAGCGCCGTCAACCACCAGTGTGCCGTCCGCGATAATCGTCTGGCACTCAAGGCGCTCATAATGCAGCGTTTTTCCTTTGGGAACATACAAGGTTTTCATGATGTGCAACCTCCAGTTTTTTGTTTTGTGTTATGCCACCTGTTTCCGCGGGGGAATATAGGTGGTCGCTTCCTCGGGCTTCAGACGCACCGGGAGAATCAGTTCGGTAAAGCCGTTGTCAGCCGTAAGCACGGTGGGCCCTACCGGACTTGTAAAGCTCATCCTGGCTGTTTTGATGCCACGCTTTGCAAATGCGTCAAAGGCATCCAGCAGATAGCGAGGGTCGTAGCCGATCACAATGGCGGGAGGGCGCTCCATCCTCAATTCCGCACGGTACAGTCCGGAATTTCCACGGACGGAAAGCCATCCGTCACCAAGGCGGAGCGGCGCTCGTAATTTTTTGTTTTCCATTTTCAGAAGATACTTCAGATCGTTTCGTGTACCTTCCACATCTATCCAGCGCGCCTCTGTGAAGATGGTCGGAATGGTGGAGTCCAGTTTCAAACCGCCCAATGGCGGTACCCGGGTAATCAGCCGCTTGGAATCATTCTGAACGGACAGCCACTCCCTGCCAATCGACAGGGTGCAGTCCTCATCGGCAAAAACACTCAGCAGTTCCATCGCTTCCTCCGGGATTTGAAACGGCTTGGCTGCTTCAAAGTCCGGAATCGTTCGGACGCTCAGCCTATATCCGTCCAGCGCGTACATCCTGTGATCCGTAAATTGTACGCAGCAGCTCCAGGGGCGGTTTGTGTCCGAGGAAACAGCGTGCCGGACCTGTGTGAAGAGGCCGAAAACAGTTCCAGCGTTGATCTGATAGACCTGCTCCGGCTGAAACTCTTTCGGCAGCGGATAGAGATCGCTGTCGAATACCAACTGATGGATCTCACGCCCTCCACAGGAAAAACGCGCCTGGTTGTAGGGGATGTCACAGTTGTGCGGCTTTTTCTCGGCAGTTTCATATTCCAGATGAAGCTCACCAGAAAAATAAGCGCAGGCATCCAGAAGTCTTTGCGTATCATATAGGGTGAGAGAAAATTCATCGCCCTGTGCCGGGATCGTCGCCTGACACCATTGGTTGAGATTGCAGCAGGCAATGGTACAGGAGTTACGGCTGAAAAATAAAGTTGCCTGGGATAATGCGGTAAATGGCCCTTTGGGCGCTGCCGCTCCATATACTTTCTTCAGTGCGAGACGAAACTCATCCAGGGGGAATACACTGACTACCCTCATGCGGCTTTCCTCCGTTTCACATTTTTCTTGAAGGATTGGATGTTGACCGATTTGGTGGAGAAAACGCTTTTCCCGACGGAATGGTTATTTCCTTCCGCCAGAATATTGTAGATGTGGATCGTCACGACGGTTGCCGCCGCCAGATTCGCTGCAATAGTCTGCGGCGCGGAGATCGACGCCTCCGCGCAGGAGAGTTCAGTCGGAAACTTATCCGTTTGCTCCAGGACCTCGGGATACAGGCTGGCAACCGGCTGATAGAAGGTCTTTCCGCTTCGCCGGACACCGCAGATCACCTGCCCACTTGCTTTGCTGTTCCCGGAATCAATATAGATCAGTTCCTTTGCGCGTTGGAAAACGCTGTGAAAGACCTGCCGGGAGCGGTTATTGTCCACCGCCCCAATCAGGATCACGATTTCCGATATGACTTCCCGTACAGCTTCGCCATTCTGATTGGTAACATACCTGTTCTGCGGATACTGCAAAGGCTCCAGCAGTTCTTCCAGCATCTCCTCATCCTCGACATACTGTGGGATATAGCTTGTTTCGATTCCGAAGGCGTTGGAATACCGTTCTGCCAGGACCATTGCCTTGTTTTTTCCCAGATCCGCTTCAATAAAGTTCTGGCGCCCGAGGTTTTTCTCCTCAACCAGGTCGCCGTCGCAGAGGATGACCCGGATCGGCCGGTCCAATGCGTAAAGCAGGCGGTAAAGCTGAGGTACAATGTATCCTCCGGTGCCGCCGGTCCCTACCAAAACGATTTTGACCGGGCGGGATTTTGAGAAAATCATGCGGCCTTCCCCCAGACTTCATCCATGTCAAAACACTCACTGTCAAGGCGCGCTGCGTCATCCATCATCTGAATACGCTCCAGCCACTTGTGAGGAAATACCTGGGTTGGAAGCGGCTCAAGGACCGTATCAGCGGGGATGAGCCAGTGTGTGCCCCCATTGCAGATCCTAACCGTCAGCTCGGGGAAATAGTTCTCCAGGTGGCCGACGACCATGTAAATCCGGTTGGCACGTTCATCCCGGTCATCCACGGCGGAAAAACGGGCATCCATGTCATTGTGCGAATGGAGATCCGCATAGTGGATATATCGGTCGCTGTCCAGCGGCTCCTCCCCCGCATCAGGAAGGACAATCGCATGACCCACAGACTGGCGGGGGACATGGAGGATGAACTTTTCATCTTCCTTATCCCAGTAAATATGGATCAGCGCCTCCAAAGGGGTGCCGTCTGCTCTGGCCTTCATCATATAGCGGAACAGATCCAGCGCCTGTGAAAAGAGAGTATACGGAATGCGTGGAAGGGCCGGTACAAAGCCGGGGATAATTTTGTCCAACAGTTTCACCTCCGAGGCAGGCGTCACAAATTCACCAGCTTCCGTCACCCGACGCTCATAGACCAGTCCATCAGCAGAAGGGATGAACGTAATGGTTTTCCCGGAGTCCTCGGCCTCCTCCATTGTAAGAAACACCCCCTTGTAGAGGGCAATCCCTTTTGGCTTCATGGTGACAGACGGCTTGACAATGCAGGCCGGCTTTTTTGTCGTGGATTTTTTCAGCCCATCCAGAAATTCTTTCGAGGTTTCGATTTCGCGTTTGAATTCTCCGATTTTGGTTTTCTTGGGCTTTGCCACCTTTTTCGTAACAGTGCCGTAAGTGACATTCCAGGTGACGCTTGCAGCTTCCTCAAGCTCGGTAAAGTCCTCTGCTTTGGCTTCCCGCAGCTCCTCAAAGGTCTGATCCAAATTCTCAATGACCTCCGTAGTCCCGTTGTAGGAGAACTGGGGAAGCTGCGCGAAGAGCGAGGCGTTGGCGGCCTGAACGTTCTTTGTTTCCTGAAGGTCCATCATTGCCAGCAGGGGGTTTTCACCCTCATTACTCTCCTGTGCGGGAGGGGCAAACGGGACCACATTGTTGGCCGCATCTGCGGTTGTGGCGGCGGGGGCCGGAGCGGTCGCCATGGGCGCAGCAACGGGGACCTGAGCAGTCACCACAGGCGCGGCAGCGGCAGGAGCCGGAGCAGTCACCACGGGCGCAGCAGCGGCGAAGGCTGGAGCGTTTGCCACAGGCGCAGCGGCAGAAGGGGCCGGAGCGGCAGGAGGCACAACAGCAGCAGGGGGTGGAGGGGCATTCACATCGCTTCCAAGGTCAAATGCCGTAGAATCGAATTTGGGTTGCTCCCCTTGACCAGAGATGGCAGAGAAGCTAAACAGGTTTTCATTCATAACTAAGAGCTCCTTTCGTTTTTTGCACAAAAAAAGCCGCAGTCCCCTATAAAGTAGGTAACTGCGGTTTTTGTGTCGATGTTAGGTATTTAGGATGTGGACAAGTCTCCACAGGCCCCAAGGGGCCCATGGGAGTAATCTCCGACCTGGCGAAATCTGGCCTAAATACAGGTAGAGCATATCACATCAGGAGCTCATTGGACAGTTGCGGTTTTCTCCATAGATATTTTTCTGCAAAATGCCCCCATTCTTCAAAAAAGCTGGCCCGATGCTGTGTCGCCAGCATAATTTCACGAAAAGTAAAAAGGTTTCTTCACTCGGAGTGACGAAAAAAACTCATGCTTGCTGGGATTGCAAGTAAAAACTTTTTCTGTTACAATAGTACCATCGAAAAGATATGGACAGGCAGATCCAGCCTGTCCATATCTTTTATTTTTCCGGCATATTCAGAGATGGGAGGTATCCGCTTTGAAAGACATGGACACCGTGGGAGCACTGCCTGGACTGGGCAGCATGGAAAATCATACCCCAGCGTGCCGTTCTTCTCAGAAAGAGCCCTGCACCTGCTTGTGCGGTCTGGATGTTCTGCCGCGTACTAGCTATTCTGCGGCCGTTGCACTTCTTTGCGAATTGGAAGAGCAATATCATCCGCAGGAGCGGTACACACTCCGAAGTCCGGATGGACACCCCATGCCCCGCCGGGGAATTGAATTGGTCCTGTCCCGGCTTTATAACTATGAGCGCGGAATAGTCTGAAACGCTCAGTCTGATCCACTCACCATATGAGATACAAAGAAGAGGTGAAAATTACAAATGGGCAGCAATATCGGCACCACCCGCTGCAACGGACGGCATTTGCATCATATCAGCCATTGGCGCTGTATCTCCGGATTCTTCGACTTACCCGCACAGCGCTATCAATACCGGACAATACGCCGCTGCACTTTTTATATGGCTCCGCCAGCAAAGGAGGGGAAGAGATGATGTTCCGATCCTATCCTGATGTGATGACAGTCAAGCAGTTGGCCGCCGCCCTCGGCATCGGAATCAACAAAGCTTACGAGATAGTAAATGACGGAACGATCAACAGCAAGAGGATCGGCCGCAGGATTCTGATTCCGAAGCTTTACCTTGTTGACTACATTCAGCAAACACGGTACAATAAGGGCGTGTAATGGCGGGCAATTCTGACTGTCTAAGAAAGGAGTCTATTATGACAGGCAGCCTGCAAATCAAGAAAGACAAATTCTATATGGTGTTGAATCTCACTCAGAACGGAAAGCGCCGCCAAAAGTGGATTTCCACCGGCTACACCGTCAAGGGTAACAAGAAAAAAGCGGAGCAGATGCTCCGCGAGACGCTTCGGGAATATGAGATCAAGGAACAGTTCAAATGCTCCGATATGTTCTTTCCAGATGCCGTAAGGCTCTGGCTGAAGGAGTGTGCAGGCAGGGTGGATGAAATCACCCTGCAGGGATATTACAATTTATCCAACGCGCATATCCTCCCATACTTCGAGGAGCTTGGGCTGAAGCTGTCCGAGATTGATCGAAGCGTTTTGCAAACGTACGTGGATCAGAAGCACCAGAACGGTCGCAAAGATGGGAAAGGCGGGCTTTCTCCGCGCTCCCTGCGGCTCCACAAGAACATCCTGTACCAGACGCTGAACATGGCGGTGAGAGATGGGATGATTCCCAATAATCCCTGTGACTTTCTCATTTTGCCGCAGACGGAACACTATGAGTCCCACTTTTACAGCGGGGCGCAGTTGGCGGAGCTTCTGGATGCGGTCAGGGACGAAAATCTTTTCCCAGTTATCAAGCTCACCGCAGTTTATGGGTTGCGCCGCAGTGAGGTCCTGGGCCTGAAGTGGGACAGCGTAGATTTCGATGCCGGCACGATCACGGTAAAGCACACTGTAGCCAAGGTCACACAGATTGTGGAGAAAGACAAAACGAAAAACAAGACCAGCCGCAGAACGTTTCCGCTTACGCCGGATGTAAGAGAGATGCTTTTGGATTTGAAGCGTCAGGAAGACGAAAACCGCCGCCTATTCTGCTCCCAATATACAGAAAACAACTACATCCTGAAATGGGATGACGGGCGGCCATTTGCTCCGGACTATGTGAGCCATCGTTTTAGCCGGCTGCTTGAGATTTACGAAATGCCCCACATTCGATTTCACGAACTCCGTCATTCGTGTGCCAGCTTCCTGCTCAATACGGGTTTCACGCTAAAGGATGTCCAGGAGTGGCTGGGACATTCCGACATCAAGATGACCGCAAATATTTACGGACACCTTGACGTAGGCAGGAAGATGGGCATGGCCGAAAAGATCACCGCAACTCTCTCGAAACTGGCTTGAAAAGTGTTAGAAAGCACGTTAGAACTCTTGGAGGTTACAAAATGAAGGCAAATGACTAAAACAACGAAAAAGTGACAGAAACCTTACGTTTCTGCCACTTTTCCGAACCGAAATACCTGCGCACTTTCCCTGTTTGATTGGTGGAGATAAGCGGGATCGAACCGCTGACCTCTTGAATGCCATTCAAGCGCTCTCCCAGCTGAGCTATACCCCCAAGTTATATTTGCCCCGCAGCCCTCCGGCTGCCGACTTGCTTAGTATAGTATACTCTTGAGCATTTGTCAACACTTTTTTCACAAAACTTCGCTTTTTATTTTCGTACCTGCCCCAGCTGATAGAACGCCACGGCGCTGGCCGCCGCCACGTTCAGCGAGTCCACTCCGTGGGCCATAGGGATGCATACGGTATAGTCGCAGCTCTCAATGCTGCCATCCGCCAGGCCGTCCCCCTCGGTGCCCAAGGCAATAGCCAGCCGCTCCGCCGCCAACAGGCGCGGATCATCCAGCCGCAGGGAATCCTCCCGCAGGGCCATTGCCGCCGTTTGAAAGCCCAACTGATGCATTTTGCCCGTCCAGCTGCCATCTGGCAGATAGGTCCAGGGAATCTGAAACACCGTTCCCATGCTCACCCGGGTACAGCGCCGGTACAGCGGATCGCTGCACTCCGGCGTCAAGAGCACCGCGTCCATGCCCAACGCCGCCGCCGAGCGGAAGATCGCCCCCACATTGGTGGGGTTCATCACCCGCTCCAGTACCGCCACACGCCGGGCGCCGGCACAAACCTGCTCTGCCTTCGGCAGCTCCCTGCGCTTCATGGCGCACAGCATCCCCCGGGTCAGATGAAAGCCCGTCATCTGCGCCAGCACAACCTCCTCCGCTGTGAAAACCGGCACTGGGCCGCAGCGCTCCAGCAGCTCCTTCCCCTGGCTCTCCACATGGCGGCGCTCCATCAGAAACGAAATGGGCTCGTAACCGGCCGCCAGCGCCCGGCCGATGACCTTGGGACTCTCGGCGATGAAGATCCCCTTCTCCGCGCACTCCCAGCTAGCCAGCTGGTTTTCCCGAAGCCTGGCAAAAATATCCAGTTCCGGCGCAGAAAAATCCGTGATTTCCCGAATATCCGCCATGCCCTTCTCCTCCGTCAAAAATCGTTTCAGAAATTGATAACACCCAGATGCTCCAGTAGGATCTTCAGACCCATGAGGATCAGAATGATGCCTCCGGCCACCTCTGCCTTGCTCTTATATTTCAGGCCGAAGATATTGCCCACCTTCAAGCCCCAGGCCGACAGGCAGAAGGTGGTGCAGCCGATGAGTCCCACGGCGCTGAAAATGTCCACATCCGGCAGCAGTGCAAAGGTAATGCCCACCGCCAGGGCGTCAATACTGGTGGCCACCGCCAGCATAAGCATGGCCTTGAAGCCGAAGGACACGTTCTCCGCCTGTCCCTCTCTCTCCTCATCCCGGGACAGGCCCTCCTTGAGCATGTTCCCGCCGATCAGGCACAGCAGCACAAAAGCCACCCAGTGGTCCACCGAGGTGATGTACCTTTCAAAGGTAGTGCCCAGCAGATACCCCACCATGGGCATCAGTGCCTGAAAGCCGCCGAACCAAAGGCCCACCGCCAGGTAGTGCTTCCACCTCAGCTTTTGCACGGACAAGCCCTTGCAGACAGCCACTGCGAAGGCGTCCATAGATAGGCCCACCGCAACGAGCAGCAACTCAATAAACCCCATTCTTCTCCCTCACCGTCGCGCCGGAGTGCACCCGCGCTCCGTTAGAATATTATTCGGGTATTATCCCATATCCGTGCCATTCTGTCAATCATTTTTCACCAGTGTATAGGTAAAAGAGAGAGCCGCTCCTGCGGCTCTCTCCGATTTCATCTCACATTTCATCGCGTGAACAGGCTTCTTTCTCCCCACGCACCGAACACATCTTCATCCTCCAGATCCTCCTCCGGCTCTTCCTCCGGTTCCTTTTCCGGGTCCTTTGTCGGCTTTTCATTGGGTTTTTGCGCTGCGCCGCCGTGGACGGGGCAATCCCCCTCCGACAGCACCTGCAGCCGATAAGCGTCATCCGGCACCTTAATGTCAAATATCGTCTCACGTGCATAGTCCAAAACGGCCACCTGCATTACAGAGGATGCCGGGCAGCTGGCAGTAGCAATATGCTTCCCGTCCTTGCAGTAGGACACCATCTTGTGCATGGTGCAGCTCTGGGTGGGTGCGGTATCCGCTGCCACCCGCACCGTCTTGACCCGGCTGCCCCGGAAATCTGCCGCGCAGGCCTCCGTAGCCAGCAGGCCGCTGTCGGCACACACTGTAACATCCACCAGACCGTCGCAGCTGTGGAAGCCGGGGTCCTCCAACCCCTCATGAATCCGGCTCATGACTCTCTTGAACATAGCCGAGCATGGGTTGGTGTCGGAATACACCACCTCATTAGATTTATATCCGCTCCAGGCCGCCGCGCAGTAGTAGGGCGTAAAGCCCGCGAAGTAGCGGTCTCTTGCATCATCGGTGGTACCGGTCTTGCCGCCGATGGACATACCGGAGAAGTACGCACCGCCGCCGGAGCCGCGGCGCACAACATCCTGCAGGATGCTGCGCATCAGGTAAGCCGTGGTCTTCTTCATGGCCACATGGGACTCCGTGTTATTATCGATAATAACATTGCCCTTGGAGTCCTCCACCCGCGAATAGGTCCTGGGGGTGGTGTAGATACCATCGTTTACAAAGGCGCTGTAGGCCGCAGCCATTTCCAGGGTAGTCACTCCGTTTTCAAATCCGCCCAGAGCCATGTTGCCCACCTGCTGAGAATCGGTATCCGTCAGGGTGGTAAAGCCCAGCTTCTCGGTCATGAATTTATAAGAATTGTAGGTGCCGTACATCAGATTTGTCCGCACGGCGCAGGTATTCAGGGATTGCACAACGGCCTCGCGCATGCTGGTCAGACCGCTGTAAACCCTGGTGACGTTTCTGGGCCAGGCGCTGCCGTTAAGGTCAATGGGATAGTCGTCAATGATGGCGGCCGCCGTAATGGTGCCATTGTCCAGTGCCGGGGCATAGGTGCTGACAGGCTTAGCCGCCGAGCCGCAGGGACGCACCTCCGTAGCCCAGTTCCAGGCCCGGTCCGCAGTCTTTACGCCCGTGCCGCCCACCATGGCTACCACATCACCGGTATACGGATCCATCACCGTCATGGCGATTTGCAGGGGCTGATCGTAGGAGTCGGTCTGCTGCTGATACTCCGTGGTCTCAAACTCCTCCTCGGCGATCTTCTGGTACGCCAGATTCTGCGTGGTGTAAATCTTATAGCCGCCGCTGTACACCATACCAACGGCCCTCTCATAGGCGCTGATGACCTTGCCCTCGCTGTCGGGCTTGCTGTCCTGCAGGTCATAGATCTCCACGAATTTCCTCGCCACATCCTCGATCACCTGGTCGGTGAAATAGGAGTTGTTGGCCTTTGTCACCTTTTCGCCGGTCTCCTCCTCGACGGTCGGTGCCACATAGCCCTCCACCTGTTGGCCAAGGCAGTTATAGCCGTTGGTAAAGACCACCTCCTCGTTGCAGGCGGCCTCATAGTCCTCCTTCTCCTTGATCATGCCCTGCTTATACATATTCTCCAGCACCATCAGCTGGCGGCTGCGGTTGTTCTCCAGGGTCCAATCGCTGATGAGAGGATCATAGCGGGAAGGATTGTTGGTAATGGCAATGAGGCTGGCGCACTCCGCCACGGACAGATCCTGAGCATCCTTGCCGAAATACATCCGGGACGCCGTCTGCGCACCGTAGCAGGACTCGCCGAAATACACCGTATTGAGATAGGTGTCGAGAATCACGTCCTTGTCATACTGCTTTTCCAGCTGCAGCGCCCGGTAGATCTCCGTCACCTTGCGTTTGACGGTGGTCTCGTCGTTGCCGGTGATGTTCTTGATAAGCTGCTGGGTGATGGTAGACCCGCCCTGTACGCCGCTGCCGGTGATGGTGCTGAACACAGCCCGGGCGGTGCCCTTCCAATCCACGCCCTTGTGCTTGTAAAAGCGCTTGTCCTCGATGGCCACCGCCGCATCCCGCAGGCTCTGAGGGATCTGGTCGCTTGTAAGGAGGATGCGGTTCTCGCCATCATACAGGGTCTGATACAGCTTGTATTCCCCCGTGTCGGAATCCTTGGCGTACATCTCGGTGGCCAGGGACAGGTCATAGGCGGCCAAATCCACCTCCACCTTGTTCTTCATAGTGCGGTTAATGTACATGGAGAACAGAATGGAGAAAAAGATTATCGTCAGCAGCAGCACCGCAAAGATGGTCCCCACAATGAACCACGCCTTGCGCCGCCTGGTCTGTACCTCCCGGGGGGATCTCTTGGTATGGCCCTCTCCCTGGATCTTGTGCAGCTGATTCTCAGCGGATTTTTTTATTTTTTCGGCGCTCTGCTTCAGCTCGTTTCCCAGGCGATGTTCGCTTCGCTTGTGTTGGCTCATAACGGGGCACCTTCCTTTCTTTCGGAATTTTTGTGTATTCTTTTAAATTCAAATCATTTTAATACCATCCATCAGCAAGGGCAAACGATGGTAAAAATCCACTATAAATTTTATTTTACCATGGCTGTCAACCTGGAATAAAGAACTTTTTTGTTTAAATTATGCGATTATACTTGCAAATCACATAATTACAATTATTTTTTACATGTTAAATGTTTCTGATTTGCCATTTTTTGTCTGAAACCGTTCTTGCAATCCGGAGTAAAATACATTATAGTGTTTCCTATCATAAGCAAGGAGGTATTCCCCTATGAGCGACGAATTCGGCCCCAATTTCATCACCATTACCGACGAGGACGGCAACGACATCGAGCTGGAATATGTAGACGCCCTGGAGCATAACGGTGTGACCTATATGGCCTTTTTCCCCACAGCAGACACGGAGGAGGAAGCAGAGAGCGCCCAGGATTTTGGCCTGGTGATCCTAAAGTCCGTAATGGAAAACGGCGAGGAGCTGCTGGCCACCCCCGATACCGATGAGGAATTGAACGAGGTCTTTGACCTGTTCACTCAGCAGCTTTTGGAGGACGAGGAATAAATCTGGCAATCATTCCCCTGTCATTCCGAGGGAGCGCAGCGACCGTGGGAATCCGCTCTTTCGGCCCTGATCCGCTTCAGAATATTGGATTTTATCGATTTGGATGCGGATTGCCACAGCCAGTGTGCGCACCGGCTTCGCGATGACAGCTTTTCCCCGCCCCTGAAATTTCCTGACCATTCCGCCGAAAACCCCTTTCTTTTTCCCGGGGCATATGCTACAATAAGCTTGCCGGCGGCCCCTGGCCTCCGACCGATCCCGTCCGGTGGGCAGCAGTCTGTTTATCCTCACATTTTGTTATAGGGGATGTCGGATCAATATGTGAACTGCAGGCCTCCCGGCTGCCGTCTGCGGCTGGAAGTTGGAAGCAACGAAGCATGTTGGAGACAACCCACCTGCTGATTCGGTGCAGGTTATAACTTGGCTGCTGCCCCCTGGGCGGGATCTTTTTTGCAAGCCCTGCAGGGGCGGACGATTCTGTCCGCCCCTTTTTTATTTTTCATTGGTGCCGGCAGCTGCCCGCCGGCGACACCCTATCGATTCTTGCCCGTCGGCGTCACCGCCGTTACGCACAGTGCCATCACGGCAGGGCAAGCGGTCCCTGCCCTACACTACTTTTTCTCCCACTTTTCTTTTTTCTCTTGCAAAAGTAGTGCAAAGCCTATATAATGACAGGGAATGTTACTCCTATTTGTCCAAATGATATATCACCAAACGAGAGGAATGAACCATCCATGAGTGCATCCAGAGAAAAAAAGAACCGCCAGGCCTTCGCCGCCAGCGGTGCTGCAGACCCCAAGGCCGTCCGTGCCGCGGAGGAAAAGGCCAAGCAGCGCAAGTCTACGCTGCTCTATGGCGCCGTTGCCGTGGCTTTCGTAGTGGTAGCCGTTTTGGTCCTGCTGTGGAACTCCAATGTGATTCAGCGCGGCAAGACCGCCCTGACCATCGGGGACGAGAATTATTCCGCCGCTCAGGTGCAGTACAGCTACTACGCCGCTTATACCGAGGTCCGTTCCTCCAATTATTATAGCTATATGGGTATTGACACCAGTAAGAGCCTGGCCGGCCAGACCATGTCCGATACGGCCAAAGCCCTTTTGGGTGTCACCGATGAGGGCATCACCTGGGATAAGTACCTGCTTGACAAGGCGAAGTCTAACCTGGCGTCCAGCCAATCCCTGCTGGCCGCCGCCGAAAAGGACGGCTTCACCTGGACGGACGATATGCAGGCCGACTATGACGATCTTATCAAGACCTTCAAGGAAGCCGCCAAAAAGGCCGGTTACTCCTATAAGAATTATATCAAGGCCATGTACGGCACCTTGGTGACCCCGGGTGTTTTCGAGGAAATGTCCAAGAACTCCGTTCTGCTCTCCGCCTTCCAGAACAATCATCTCAATAGCCTGAACTATACCGATGAGCAGATTGAGCAGTATTACCAGGATAACCAATCCACCTTCCATGTTGCCGCCTATGACTATATCCGCTTCAGCGGCACCACCTCCGCCACCAAGGATGAAAACGGCAACACCGTAGACGCCACCCAGGAGCAGATGGACGCTGCCATTGCCGCCGCCAAGGACGGCGCTGATGCCGCTCTGACCCGCTTCCAAAACGGCGAAAGCCTGGAGGCTATCGCCAAGGACTATGACATCGCCTCCTATTCCTCCGTCACCGACGGTGCCAACAAGGGCGACACTCTTTCCGCCTGGGCCTTTGACGCGGCCCGCACCGCCGGAGAGACCGCCGTGCTGAACGATGGCACCAACTACTATGTGGTGCAGTTCCACAGCGTCGGCCGCCAGGAGTATAACACCGTAGACGTGCGCCACATTCTGATTCGGGTGGATAGCTCCACCTTGGACTCCAAGTCCGACTCCTATAAGCAGGACCTGGCCGATCTGAAGAGCCAGAAGAAGGCTGAGGCGGAAAAGGTCTATCAGGAGTGGAAGGACGGTGCCGCCACCGAGGCCTCCTTTGCGGAGCTGGCTGACAAGTATTCCGCCGATTCTCCCAAGGGCGGTCTGTATGAGCAGGTCTATAAAGGTCAGATGGTTACCGCCTTCAATGACTGGTGCTTCGATTCCGCCCGCAAGGCCGGTGATACCGACATCGTGGAAACCAGCTACGGCTATCACATCATATACTTTATAGGCCAGGATCTCCCCTATTGGCAGGTTCGCGTCACCAACACCATGAAAAACAACGCCATGAACACGTGGCTGGAATCCCTGCAGCAGGACTACACCATCACGGAAGGCTCCGGCATGAAGTATGTGGGCTGATTTTCCTCAATTTATTCCCGCAGCCCCGACAAGATTTTTTTGAAAGCTGAGCAGGCCGGCGATTTGCTTCGCCGGCCTGCTTTTTGAGGTTTTACTATGCAAGATATTTTTCTGCGCACCCGCATGATCCTGGGCGATGTCGCCATGGAGTCCCTAGCGGGCAGCCATGTGGCGGTATTCGGTCTGGGCGGCGTGGGCAGCTATGCCGTGGAGGCTGTGGCTCGCTCCGGCGTAGGCCAGCTGACCCTTGTGGACCGGGATACCGTTAGTCCCTCCAATATCAACCGCCAGCTCTATGCCCTGCATTCCACCATCGGCCAGCCCAAGGTGGAGGCGGCCGCCCGGCGCTGCCTGGACATCAATCCCGCCCTCCGCATTCATACCATTTACAAGACCTATGATGCCGAGCATCGAGAGGAATTTTTCGCCGCCCCATACGATTTTATCATCGATGCCATTGATTTAGTCTCCTGCAAGCTGGACCTGATCTCCCAAGCCCAAGGCCGGGGCATCCCCATCATCAGCGCCCTGGGCACCGGCAACAAGCTGGACCCCACCCGCCTGTGCATTTCGGACATTTCCAAGACCTCCGGCTGTCCCCTGGCCCGGGTCATGCGCCGGGAGTTGAAGGCCCGGGGCATCCGCCATCTGCCGGTGGTCTTCAGCCCTGAGGAGGCCGCCGAGATCCGCCAACTGGACACCCCCGACCCCGGCCGCCGCAGCGTCCCGGCCAGTGTGGCCTGGGTACCATCCTACGCAGGGCTCATGCTGGGTGGCTATGTGGTGCAGGAGCTGTGCAAAAAGGAGGTAGAACAATGATTCTATTAGGTGCGGCGGTCAATGGGGCCGCCATCGCAGCCGGTGGCTTTGTGGGCCTGTTTGCAGGCAGATTCCTGCCGGATCGGCTGTAAAAAACGCTGATGTGCGCTTTGGCCCTTGTGGTCATCGGCATTGCCGTTCCCGGCATTGATGACTCGCAAAAGCCCCTGGTCCCCATTCTCTCCATGGTGCTGGGGACCCTGCTGGGCGAGCTTTTGGACCTGGACAGTGCTGTGATCCGCCTGGGCGATTGGCTGCAGCGGAAAACCGGCGGCAGGGGGCGGTTCACCGACGGCTTTGTCAACGGCACCATGGTCTTTGCCGTGGGGGCCATGGCCATTATGGGTGCGCTGAACAGCGGCCTGCAGGGGGACCATACCATTCTCTTTTCCAAATCGGTCATCGACGGCATCTCTGCCCTGATCTTTGCCTCTACCTTGGGTGTGGGTGTACTCTGCTCCGCCGTGCCGGTATTTTTGTGGGAAGGGCTCATCGCCCTTTCGGCTTCCCTGCTCGCGCCCCTGCTGGGCACGGATGTCATTGCGGAGATCAACTCCATCGGCTCCCTGCTCCTTTTGGCCATCAGCCTGAATATGCTGGGCCTTACCAAGATCCGCTTGATGAACCTGGTGCCGGCCATGCTTTTTCCCATTCTGCTGTGCAGATTCTTATGAGAAAATAAGGGTAGTCCCTCGGGGACTACCCTTATCTTTTTTATTGGGAGCTTTTCCCATACAGCATATAGAGCATAACCCCCAGGCCACAGCCGCCTGCCATATTGCCCAGGGTCACAGGCCCCAGATTCCGTAAGAAGTCCAGCCATGTCACTTCCGCCCCACCGGAGAGAAGGATCCCCGCCGGGAGATAGAACATATTGGCAATGCTGTGCTCAAAGCCACACAGGACGAACAGAAAAATGGGCCCGTACAAGGAAATCACTTTGCCCCCGGCGGACCCTGCGCAAAAGGCCATCCACACCGCCAGGCACACCAGGAGATTACACAGAACTCCCCGCAAAAAGGCCGCGCCGAAGGGTAAACTCGCCTTGGCGGCAGCTGTGGCAATAGCTGCGGGTGCGATGCTATCCAAAACACCGCATCGTACTACAACAAATGCTATCACAATGCTGCCTATGAGGTTCCCGCAGTATACTACGGCCCAGCTGCCCATGGTCCTGCCCCCGGTGATGTCTCCCCGCAGCAGCGGCAGAAGGAAAAGGCAGTTGCCCGTGAACAGCTCGCTCCCCGCCAAAATCACCATGGCCAGGCCCGCCGGAAAAATCGCGGCGGAGGCGATCTTTCCCGCCAGGGCGCCGCCTACGGACGCCGCCGTCCCCGCCAGGGCAATGAACATCCCCGCCAGAATCCCCAAAATCATCAGCCGGGGAACGCTCTGCCTCGTTCTGTTTTTTGCGGCGGCGCAGTAATCCGCCGCTGCCTGTGTAAATGACTTCAGCATTCCGTCTCTCCGTTTCCGCAGCGGGAGCCGCTGCCGTTTTTTTCATTATAGCAAAGGAGCCATTCGGTTGCAATTCCCCATTTTTTGTGATAAAATTTCGACTATAAAAGCAAGGAGGATTGTCCTATGAAATATGGATTTATCGGCACCGGCTGCATGGGCGGTGCCCTGGCCACCGCCTGCGCCAAGGCCATCGGCCCGGAAGATATTCTGCTGTCCAACCGCAGCCCGGAAAAAGCCCAGGCTCTGGCGGAGAGGCTGGGTGCGATCCCGGCGGACAATGAGACCATCACCCGGGATTGTGATGTGATCTTTCTGGGGGTGAAGCCCCAGACTATGGCGCAGATGCTCCTGCCCCTGCAGCCTATTCTGGCCGGGCGCAGGACGCCCTTCGTGCTGGTATCCATGGCCGCAGGCGTGACCATAGAGGCTCTGCAGGACATGGCCGGTGGGCGCTATCCCGTAGTGCGCATTATGCCCAACACCGCCTGCGCCGTGGGGGCAGGCATGACCACCTACACCTGCTCAGCCGAGGTCACGGACCGGCAGCGGCAGGCAGTGCTGGACGCCTTGGCCGCCTCAGGACTCCTGGAGGAGATTGAGGAAGGGCTAATGGGTGCTGCCAGCGCCGTGGCCGGGTGCGGCGGGGCCTATGCCTGCCTGTTTCTGGAGGGGCTGGCGGATGGCGGCGTGCTGTGCGGCCTGCCCCGGAAAAAGGCCCAGCGCATGGCGGCCCAAATGCTCCTGGGCATGGCCACCCAAGCCCTGGAGAGCGATGAACATACCGGGACTCTGAAGGACGCCGTATGCTCTCCCGCCGGGTCCACCATCGCCGGCATCCGCAAGCTGGAGTCCATGTCCTTCCGCTCCGCCGCCATGGAGGCGGTCATCGCCGCTTGGGAGCGCGAAAGAGAAATGCAGCAGCAAAAATGATTGCACCAATAAACGGATGCCGCCTGCATTAGCAGGCGGCATCCGTTTATAATCATTTCAGCTGGCATAGATTTTGCCGATGAGCCAGTTCAGGGCCCCGGCAGGCAAAACTTTTGTCAGAAACACCGCCGCCTTATAGGCAAAGCCGATGGTATACAGCGGCTTATGGCCGGTCTTCAGGGCCACGCGGCCCACAAAGGCTCCGGCCTTGGCCGGAGCCATGCCGGTCTGCTCGTCATGCTCCATGCGCTTTACGGAGCGGCTGATACGGCCGGCATAAATTTCATCCCCCTCAGCCACCTTGCGGCGGGCAGCGGTAAAGCCGGTATGGATATCCCCGGGCATCACGGCGCAGACGGTGATGCCGAAGGGCCGCAGCTCATTGGCAAGAGCCATGGTATAGGAATTGATGGCGGCCTTGGAGGCGGAATAGTAGGTCTGGAACGGAATAGGCACCGGCGCCGCCACAGAGCTTAAATTCACGATACGACCGCCGCCCCGGCTGCGCATGGCGGCGATGACAGCCCGATTCATGCGCACCATGCCGAAGAAATTCACATTGAACTGGCGCTCGGCCTCCTCCGTGTCCGTAAACTCCACGGCCCCGCTGATGCCGAAGCCTGCGTTATTCACCAGAATGTCAATTTGCCCGGCCTCCTGCAAAATTTGCTCCACAGCCCGGCGAACAGAGGCCTCATCCGTCACGTCGGCGCTGATGTGACGCAAACCCTCCACGCCCTCTGCCCGGCGGCTCAGCTCATACACCGTGCAGCCTTTTTTCGCCAGGAACAGGGCCGTTTCCTTACCGATGCCGGAGGTACCGCCGGTGACCACTGCGATCTTACTCATGAACCAGCACCCCCGCCATAATATCCATGGCCTCGTCCAGCAGGGCCTCGGTATGGGTAGCCATGTAGCTGGTGCGCAGCAGGGCCTCCCCCTCCGGGGTAGCCGGGGGCAGGGTGGGATTCACATACACGCCCCGCTCGTAGATCTTTTTGGCTACATCCAGGGTGCGCATGGTCTCATAGGTATAGATGGGGATGATGGGTGTGGGGGCGTTGAGGGCAGACTCCCGAATTTTGAGGCCCCTGTCTGTGAAGCCCTTGCGGGCATAAAGGCTCAGCTCCCGCAGCCGCTCCGGCAGCTCCGGATGCTGCTCCAGCTTGCGCAGGGCTGCCAGGGCTGTAGCGCAGTTGGCAGGAGGAATGGATGCGGAGAAGATAAACGGACGGGAGGCGTGGCGCACATACTCCGCCACCGCCCCGGAGGCCGCCATGTAGCCGCCCAGGGAGGCCAGGGACTTGGAGAAGGTGCCCATATACACATCCACCTGATCCTCCAGCCCAAAGAAGCTTGCGGTGCCGCGGCCGCCATCGCCCAGCACACCCAGGCCGTGGGCATCGTCCACCATGACACGGGCGCCGTACTTCTTGGCCAGGGCGCAGATTTCCGGAAGCCTTGCAATGTCGCCGCCCATGGAGAACACGCCGTCGGTAACGATAAGGGTACCGTTCTGCTCCGGCACACGGGCAAGCTGCTTTTCCAAATCCTCCATATCGCTGTGGCGGTAGCGCAGCATCTTTCCGTAGCTCATCTGACAGCCGGCATAGATGGAGGCGTGGTTCTCCCGGTCGCAGATCACATAGTCGTGCCGGCCCACCAGGGCACTGATGATGCCCACGTTGGACTGAAAGCCTGTGCCAAAGGTGATGACCGCCTCCTTATGCAGGAACCGGGCCAGCTCCTCCTCCAGCTCCAGGTGCAGCTGGAGGGTGCCGTTGAGAAAACGGGAGCCGCTGCACCCGGTGCCGAACTGCTCCAGTGCCTTTATCCCGGCCTCCATGACCTGTGGGTCTGTGGTGAGGCCCAGGTAGTTGTTGGAGCCCAGCATAATACGGCGCTTGCCTTCCATCATAACCTCTACATCCTGCCGGGATTGGAGGGCGTGAAAATAGGGATAAATGCCTTTTTCCTGCAGCTCATTAGCCAGGGAGGGCGCATAGCATTTTTCAAAAATATCCATATGGTTCTCCTTTTGGGGATTGTCTTGTTTTTATGTTAACCCATTATAAGGAATACAGCGGGCATTTGTCAAACAAAATGTCACATTCGGCGAAAATGTGACAGTTTTTTCCTCTTTTATTCACGGAATATTTATATTTCCATGGTATTCTATGGTATACTGATAGAAATTCATTTGTAATAGTCTCGCAGCGTTTGCCGCCTGCAGGCGGCAAAATGGGGATCACTTTTCACCGCGACATATGCGTGGGGAAAAATTCCCCGCAGGCTGCCGGTGTGGAATTTTGCCGTTTACGGCAAAATCATGCCCGCAGCTGACAGCAAATCTTTTGGCAGAAAAATCCGCAGGTTTTTCTGCCCATTAAAAAGGAGACCGCTATGCCGCAGAAACCGTCCCTCACCCAAAAACAAAAAAAGATCGCCGCCGCCTGCACGCTGGCGGTATTTATCCTGCTGTCGGCGGCGGTGTGTTGGTTTGTGGGGCGGCCCATGATCCGATTTGCCAAGCAGCCGGAGCTGTTCCGTCAATGGGTGGACAGCCTGGGTCTATGGGGTATGATCGTCTATGTAGGTATGTGTATCTTGCAGGTGGTGGCCATCATCCCCGGGGAGCCCCTGGAAATCTGCGGTGGGTATGCCTTCGGCGGTGTGTGGGGCAGTGTTTTATGTATGCTGGGCCTATTTTTGGGCAGTGTCATTGTGTTTGCCCTGGTACGCAAGCTGGGTCAGCCTATGGCGGAGATCTTCTTCCCCCCGGAAAAGCTGGAAAAGCTGCATTTTCTCAAGCATTCTCCCAAGAGGGATTATCTGTTTTGGCTGATCTTCACCGTGCCGGGCACACCCAAGGATCTGCTGTGCTATTTCGCGGGGTTGACGGATATTAGGTGGGGTGTTTGGCTGCTGCTATGCTCCGTGGGCCGGCTGCCGTCGGTGCTGACATCCACCGTGGGCGGCAGCGCCTTGGGCGGCAGGAGCTACCTGTTTGCGGCCCTTGTCTTTGGCGGAACACTGCTTTTATCTCTGGTGGGGCTACTGATCTACCGCTGCGTATGCCGGCGCCATGAAAAAAACAACTATCCCGAGAAAAAGGCTGAAGATTGACGGTTGCACCGATGAAATGCATATGGTACAATAACTACAAGCGGCCATAATGTTTTTCATGTTTTGTCATTTTTCTTCCCGCTTTGGTGGGGTCCGAAAAATGTGGCCGCAGTATACCATTCCGCTCTGCGGTATGATATACGACAGGTGATTTGCGGAACGGAATGGGTCACATCCCAGCGGTACCAAGCCGCCGTAGACGGATTATATGCCGCCGAGACCATTGGGGCAGCATTGCCCTGAGAAGGGCTCGGCATCAGGCATCCGGAGCCGGAATACTTTCCCCAAATCAGAAGGTCCTTGGCTCTTGGGGGATGCCGGCAGGACCGATATGGAATAACTATGCCCCCAAAGGGGGATTTTTTTTGCCCCAGGGAGGTAAATATGAAAAAAAAGACGGTTTATAATATCATTATGTTGGCTGCCATCGCCGCCATCGCCGCAGTGGCCGTTCTTCTGGTTGGGCGGCACCTGGGCTGGTTTGACAAGGCCGCCCCGGAGGGTGAGGCCACGGCCATCAGTGCTACCGTGCGCAAGGGTCTGGCCAATCTGGAGCGCGGCGGCATCGCCTCGGAGCTCAAGGGGCAGACGCAGCTGCGCCAAGGCGATGTGATATCCGTGGCCAGCGGATATGTGGCTGTGGAAGCAAACACAGGCAGCCTGATGCTCTCCCAGGGAAGCCGGCTGGAGATCGTGTCAGCGACGGAGGCGCAGGTGCGCCTGGTAACAGGTGAGGCCTTCTGCCAGGTGGGAGACAAGCCTGTTAAGCTGCAGTACGGTGAACACAACGCCACGCTGCAAAATACCGTGCTGGTGTGTACCGTACGCACGGGATCTGAAACCATGTATGTGCTGGGCGGGGCCGTCAGCGACGGGGAGAACACCTTTACCGCCGGCAAAACCGGCTGCTATGTAGGCCAGGAGCTCTCCGTGCAGGATATGGATCTGCAGGCCCTGAGCTCCTTTGCCCTGGATTGCGTTTTGGGCTGTGGGGAGAGCATCTTCTGCTCGGCAGATGAGGTGCAGGCCGTATTGGACGGACGGAATGTACCGGCGGATGTCATCCAGCCCGAAAATCCGGAGACCCCGGACACGACCGATACGCCCGATGTATCGGGCAAGCCGGACAAGCCCAACACCCCCAGCAAGCCCAATACCTCCGACAAGCCCGATACCTCCAGCAAGCCCGATACTCCAGATACTCCGGATACGCCCGAAAAGCCTCAGCCGGCGGGGCCGACCTGTACCATTGAGATCCGCTGCGACACTATTTTAAACAATATGAAGGATCTGACGCCGGGATTGGACGTTTATGTGCCCGATAACGGCACCATTCTCGCTGCCACCACCGTTTCCTTTACCGCCGGAGAGACCGTTTTCGATGTGCTGAACCGGATCTGCAATGAGCGGAATATTCAGATTGAATACAGCTACACCCCCCTATACGGCAGCTACTACATCGAGGGCATTAACCACCTGTATGAATTTGATTGCGGACAGCAATCCGGTTGGATGTACAAGGTGAACGGCTGGTTCCCCAACTACGGCTGCTCCAGCTACAAGCTAGAGGGCGGCGAGACCATTGTGTGGGCCTACACCTGCAAGGGCCTGGGCACCGATATAGGCGCACCCAGTATGGGCTGAACTATACGGCACACATGAAAAGGAGGCTATGACCGTGCAGGACTATGATGTGCTTTCCCGCTGCCACCCGGCGGTGAATTTCCTGTTCTTTGCGGCGGCCATCGTGCTGACGGTGGTGCTGTTTCACCCGGCGTATCTGCTGGTCTCCCTTCTGTGCGGAGGGGCGTACTACGCCGTGCTGCGCCGGGCGCGCTGCGCTAAAACCCTTGGCTTCCTTCTTATAGCCATGGTGCTGGTGGCGGCGGTAAACCCGCTGTTCAACACCCTGGGTGAAACCACCCTCTTTACCCTGTTCGGCCGTCCCTACACCTGGCAAGCCCTGTGCTACGGCGGCTGCGCGGGGATGATGTTTGCAGCGGTGAGCCTGTGGTTCCTGTGCGGTGGCATCGTCATGACCTCTGACAAGTTCACAAGCCTGTTCGGCGCGGTGATTCCCGCCATTTCCTTGGTGCTGGTGATGGTGCTGCGGCTGATTCCCGCCTACTGGCGAAAGGGAAAGCAGATTGCCGGAGCCCGCAAGTGTATCGGGCGCAGCGGCGCCGGGTCGCGAAGGGAGAAAATCCAGGGCGGCATGGACGTGCTTATGTCCCTGTCCGGCTGGGCCCTGGAGGGCAGCGTCATCACCGCCGACTCCATGCGCTGCCGGGGCTATGGAGCCCCGGGCAAGCGCACCAGCTTTCAGATTTACCGCTTTACCGGGCGAGACCGGTTTATCACCGGGCTGATACTGGCGGCCCTGGCCGCCGCCATCTATGCCGCCGCCGGCGGCAGCGCCCGGGCGGCGTTTATCCCGGCAATAGCTATTGCGAGGGTGGCCGGCTTCCGGCCTATTCTGGGCCTTGCGTCCTACGCCGCACTTTTACTGATCCCCACCTTTTATTCCATTCGGGAGGCTATACTATGGCACAGTTTGCGATCGAAAATCTGACCTTTTCCTACCCAACAGACCCGGAACACCCCTCCCTGCAGGAGATTTCCCTGCAAGTGGAGCAGGGGGAATACATCGCCCTGTGCGGCAAGTCCGGCAGCGGAAAAACCACTCTCCTGCGGCACCTGAAGACTGTCCTCACCCCCCACGGCAATCGCACGGGGTCTATCTTCTATGAGGGCGCGCCCTTGGACCAGGCGGACCTACGCAAGCAGTCGTCTGAAATCGGCTTCGTCATGCAGAATCCGGACAGTCAGATCGTCACGGACAAGGTGTGGCACGAGCTGGCCTTCGGCTTGGAGAGCCTGGGCTGCGACCAGAAAACCATGCGCCTGCGGGTGGCGGAAATGGCCAGCTATTTCGGCATTCAGAGCTGGTTTCACCGGGATGTGGCAGAGCTATCCGGCGGGCAGAAGCAGCGAGTGGCCATTGCACGGATGTTGGTGCAGGAAGCGCCCATTATGATCTTTGACGACTCTCTGTCCGCCGTGGATGCAGAAACGGACACCAAAATCCGGACCGCGCTCCGGAAGAATCTGGGAAAATCCACGGTAATTCTCATCTCCCACCGGGTGACTACCCTGATGCAAGCGGATCGGATTTTGGTCCTGGACAACGGGCGGGTTGCCGACCTGGGAACCCATCAGGAATTGATTTCCCGCCCCGGTATCTACAAGGACATTTATGACATTCAAATGAGCAGCGACGACCGGCGGCTGCTCGCAGAAGGAGGTAAGCATTGATGGCGGCATTTGACGAACAAGAATATACCAAATCCTTTGATTGGAAAATCTGGAAGCGCCTGCTTCCCCTGCTGAAGCCTTACCGGAGCGCCTTTGCCGGTATGTTCCTCTTCAACGGCATTTGTGCCCTGATCGACGTCATTCTGCCTCTGTTCCAGCGCTATGCCATTGGAAACTTCATCGAAGCCGGAACCCTTCAGGGCCTTCTTCCCTACGGCGCTTGCTATTTGGCCGTCATCTTTTTTCAGGCTCTATCCGTTGTGGCATTCAGCCGAAACTCCATGCGCATTGAAATGAACGTGGGCCGGGATATGCGCCGCACCCTGTTCACCCATTTACAAACTCTGTCCTTTTCCTTTTATAACGTCACCCCTGTGGGCTATCTCCTCACCCGGGTGATGAGCGATACCAACCGAATTGCCAGTATGATTGCCTGGAATATGACGGATATCCTCTGGGCGCTGTTTTATGTCCTCGGTACCTTCACCGCCATGCTTCTTTTAAACTGGCAGCTGGCCCTGGTCGTCATTCTGATCGTCCCGGCCATCGCCGTACTGACCGGTTATTTCCAGAACCGCATTCTTCATTGGAACCGGAAGGTCCGGAAAATCAACTCAAAAATCACCGGCGCATTTAACGAGGGAATCAGCGGCGCCAAAACCTCCAAAACCCTGGTCATCGAAGACCAGAACACAGAGAGCTTCCGCACCCTGACCAAATCCATGCACGATGCCGGAATCCGGGCCGCGCGGCTCAATGCGGTTACATTCCCCTGGTTCTCTTTTTCTCCACCATGGCCGTCGCCATTGTTCTGCTGCGGGGCGGCTACATGGTAACCCAGCAGATTTTAGAAATTGCAACGCTTTCCACGTTTACCACCTATGCTGTGGGCATTTTTGAGCCCATTCAAATGACGGCCGCCAACATTGCGGAATTCATCTCCCTGCAGGCCTCTATTGAACGGGTTACCGGGCTTCTGGATCAGGAGCCTCAGGTCCGGGACACGCCGGAGGTCACAGAGCAATACGGCGATGTATTCCATCCCAAGCGGGAAAATTGGGAGCCTTTGCTGGGCGAAATCGAATTTCGGGACGT
>OHOA01000254.1_pt1 | contig 31509 bp, 24 predicted proteins | sample 1569681 | NCBI WGS metagenome assembly OHOA01 (sample SAMEA3879609, study PRJEB24766) | human gut metagenome | biome: human-associated habitat; feature: feces | place: USA | collected 1985/1987 | reverse complement strand
TCACCGTGCGGCCTTCCAACCCGATTCCCGTTTCCCGTTTCTTCCCGATTCCCAACCCGATTCCCGGCACCCGGTTCCCGGCATGCGGCCTACTTGGCGGCCTACTTTTCCAGGAAGTGGAGGTAGCAGGCTGTCACGGCTGTCACGGCGGCGGTCTCGGTGCGGAGGCGGCTTGGGCCCAGGTGCACGGGGATGAACCCACACTCCACAGCCAGGCTGGCCTCATTCGGCGAGAAATCACCCTCCGGGCCGATCAGCACCGTGATCCCGGAGTCCTCGGAAGCCCCTTGCAGAACATCCTTGATGGAGCGTCTTACGGTCTCACCCTCAAAGCAGTAGCAGATCATCTTGATGCCGGCATCCTCGCGGTGGGCAAGGATGAAGTCACGGACAGAGACCGGCTCCTCCACGACCGGCAATTTGGCCTTCAGGCTCTGCTTCATGGCCGAAAGCACGATCTTGCAGGAGCGCTCCGTCTTGAACACCTTCCGCTCGGAACGCTCTCCGATGACAGGCGAGATCACGTCCACGCCAAGCTCGGTGGCTTTCTCGGCGAACCACTCGAAGCGGTCGTTGTTCTTCGTAGGACACACTGCCATATTCAATGAATATGAATGCCCTCCCCAGTAGGGAACGGTTTCCAGGATTTCCGCCGTCGCTCCTTTGTGCGAATCGTCGGCCAGGCGGCACCGGAACATGCTTCCGCACCCGTCCACGACGGTGATCGCGTCACCAGCCCTGTGCCTCAGCACCTTGATGCAATGCGCGCTTTCGTCGGCATCCAGAAGAGCAAGGCTCCCGTCTATTTTGTGAGCGTAAAAAATCTCCATGCTGCAAAGATACAATGATATTCTTGAATTCTATCCCGCCGGTGACCGCGAATTCCGTCTGAATTCCGCCCTGTGGCCGCCAAACCTCCACATCTTTACCAACTTTTTTGCGCTTGGAACCTGTTTTGATTTGTATGAGATGAAAAATAAAAATTCTCAGACAAACAAACCAAAACAGCTTCTTGCTAAAATTGTTCAGCAGGGTACTAGTATATTGAAGAATAAGGAGTAACTTTGCCCCCATGAAAAAGCGTTATGAATCATTGGATGTCCTTAGAGGACTGACAGTGGCCTTTATGTGCATCGTGAACAACCCTGGTTCCTGGGCACACATATTCCCTCCACTCAAGCATGCGGCTTGGGTTGGCTGCACGCCGACTGACCTGGTCTATCCTTTCTTCGTGTTCTGCATGGGATGCGCCATGGCATTCTCTTTCTCGAAATATGAGAAAGCCACCTCGAAGGCCTATCTGAAGGTGCTGAAAAGGGGGGCGCTGATCTTCCTGGTCGGCTTCGCGCTGAACCTTTATCCGTTCTTCCCGACATCCGTCCACGACCAGACCTGGACCTTCGGCCAGAACTATCTCTACTGGCTCCAGCATAAACGAATATTCGGAGTACTCCAAAGAATAGGAATGGCCTATGCCATCGCCGGCAGCCTTGCCCTCTGGCTCAAGAAGCCAGGCAGGATCCTGGCCGCCATCGGGACGATCTGCGTGGCCTACACGGGAATATTACTGATCTTTGGCCGCGACCCTGGTGCGTTCACCCTTGAGGGCAACGTTTCGATGAGGATAGACACCTGGCTGGTGGGCGGCGACCATTGCTACCATGGCTTCGGCGGGACCAACTTTGACCCGGAAGGCGTTCTCGGCTCCCTGCCGGCGGCCTGCTCGTGCCTCCTTGGCTACCTGATCGGCTTTATGATCCACGGATCGCAAAAGAATATGTCCGCTCTCTGCCAAGGCTCTTCCCACGATGGTTCCATGCCGTCCGAGGCTGTCAACTATTCCCCGGACAGGGTGGTCAACAGAACATTCATCTACGGCTGCCTGTCCCTGATTCTCGGGATTGTCCTCAGCATCTGGATTCCGATCTGCAAGCCGCTATGGTCGGTCTCCTATGTCTTCTACGCAGGAGGATGGGCGATGCTCACGCTCGCTTTCCTGGCCTATCTGCTTGATGTCAAGGGCTACGAGAAGCCATTCGTGCCATTCAAGGCCATGGGAATGAACGCGTTGATGGCCTTCGTCTTCTCCGGAGTCATCGCCAAGAGCTACGGCTTCTTCGGATTCGCTCCGGCGCGCTACTTCGGAGCCAACGAGTACCTGTCCCTTCTCTGGTCCCTGATCTTCGCCTCGGTGATCTTCGCGACCCTCTGGGTTCTCTACAAAAAGAAGATCGTCATCAAGTTGTAGTAGGAACATGTTCATCGGCCTGATTTCCGACACTCACGGCGTGTTTGCCGAGGATGTGAGAAAGTTCCTGGAGCCTGTGGACCAAATCTGGCACGCCGGGGACTTCGGAACCCTTGAGTGCGCCAAGGAGATCGCGGCGTTCAAACCGTTGACCGGCGTGTACGGCAACTGCGATGGACTGGATGTCAGGCAGGATTATCCGGCGTACCAAAGCTTTGAGTGTGAGGGATTGAGAGTTCTCATGACCCACATCGGGCTTAGCCGTGGCAGTTACTGGGCCTATAATCCTCGCCAGCCACAGTACGATCTGCGGGCCAAGGCGCTCATCGACAACTGGCATCCCGACATATTCGTTTGCGGACACACTCATATTCCTCAAGTCTTCCGTGACGCGCGGTACGGCTTCCTCTTCATGAACCCCGGCGCATGCGGCTACCAAGGCTCCCGCGATGTGCCGAGAATGGCTCTCCGCTTTCAGATTGTAAGCGGTCAAGTGACCGATTTTGAGAAGTGTGAGTTTCCGAGAGAAACGATTTAGTTAAAAAATATCGAAAATTATTGTTAATTGCGGAAAAACTATGTATTTTGCGCTTTGAAAATAGGATGTAAGAAACTGTAGTTTTAATTTTATACTATTATGAAGAAGGTATTTATGTCTGTTGCAGTTGTGGCTCTTATGGTAGCTGCTTCTGCTTGCGGTAACAACGCAAAGAAGGCCGAGGCTGAGACTGAGGCTGTTGAGACTGTTGAGGAAGCTGTTGACACTGTGGCTGCTTGCTGCGATTCAACCGCTGCCTGCTGCGATTCAACAAAGGCTGAGTAATTTCAGTTTGTGTCCCCTTCTTTGAAAGGGTGGCTTTTATGCGGTGTCCGGGTCAAAACCCAGATGCTGCAATTTTTTTTGTCTTAGCCCGTCGGTTTGCCTATCTTTGGGAAAGCTTCCGGTCATTGTGGCCAATCCGGTCGCTGGGCTTTTAGAAGCGCCCGACTCAATGGCTCGGCAGGCCCACAACCGTCGAAGCGCCCGGGAAACACATATTCATAAAGAGTCATGAAAGAGAAAACAGTCTGGTTCTGCTCCAATTGCGGCAACGAGTACCCCAAGTGGATGGGGCGCTGCCCCGCCTGCGGTGAGTGGAACACCATGGTCGAACAGAAGGTCGTGACCGGAGCCTCCCGCAGGGTCTCCGCGCAGGAGACGGTTCCGGGAGTCGGACGCAGACCGCAGAAACTGAAAGATATAGACTCGTCCTCCGAGGCCAGGCTCTCGTTGAACAACGAGGAGATCGACCGGATCCTCGGTGGAGGAATAGTCGAAGGCTCCCTTGTCCTGATCGGAGGAGAACCGGGGATAGGCAAGTCCACCCTCTCGCTCCAGATTCCGCTTGGATGCCCGTCGCTGAAAACCCTTTATGTCACCGGCGAGGAAAGCCTGCGGCAAGTCAAGATGCGCGCCGACCGCCTGGGCGGAGACGCCGCCAACTGCCAGATCTACAGTGAGACCCTGATCGAGAACGTGGTCTCGCAGGCCCGTGAGATCGAGCCGGATCTGATGATTGTGGATTCCGTCCAGACAATGTTCTCGCAGACGGTCGATTCGACTCCCGGCTCGGTCACACAGATCAAGGAAGTGGCCGCCATTCTCCTGCGTCTCGCCAAGGAGACCGGCATCCCTGTGATCCTGATCGGCCACATCACCAAGGAAGGCTACATCGCCGGTCCTAAAGTGCTGGAACACATCGTGGATGTTGTACTTCAGTTTGAGGGGGACAATCGTGGCACGTACAGGATCCTGCGGAGCATCAAGAATCGCTTTGGCTCCACTTCCGAACTCGCTGTCTTCGAGATGACAGGCAAGGGGCTAAGGGAGGTGTCCAATCCGTCCGAACTCCTGATCCCGATGCATGAGGCCGGCCTCAGCGGAACCGCCATCAGCGCGATGCTGGACGGAACGAGGCCGTTTCTCTTTGAGGTTCAGGCGCTTGTGAGCTCTGCAGTCTATGGCACGGCGCAGCGCTCGGCGACCGGATTCGATGTCAGGAGGCTGAATATGCTGCTGGCTGTCCTGGAGCGCAGGGCCGGCTTCAAACTGGCGCAGAAAGATGTTTTCCTGAACATGGCGGGTGGCCTTAAGGTCAGTGACCCGGCCTGTGACCTGGCCGTGGTGGCAGCTGTCCTGTCGTCGAATTTCGACTTCGCCATCCCTTCGGACAACTGCTTCGCCGGCGAGGTCGGCCTTAGTGGCGAGATCCGCCCCGTGGCCCAGACCGACCGCCGTGTCGGAGAGGCTTCCCGACTGGGTTTCAAGAGGATATTCGTGTCATCCTTCGCCTCGCTGGATCGTACGCCTCAAGGCATTGAGGTCGTCAAAGTCGCCGACATTCCCGCCCTTGTCCGCAGCCTCTTCAAATAGTCCGTTGCTTTCACGGTCTCAAAGGTCCGTCGGACTCTCCGACAGCCGAAGCGCCGCGAAACTCCAAAGTGTCCGACAAATTCGTTAATTGAAAAAAAATGCGTATATTCGCCAAGTTTTAAGACTAAACAAAACGTAATATGAATCTTAGAGACATCAAAAAGGACATTGAATATGTCATCGGAGCCTTCATCGATGATTGCTCCCTTTTCAGCGCGATAAATCAGAAAGCCGATGACGAGGCACTGGGTGGACTTTTGGATGAGGCCGTAAAACTCTACAACGACCTCAGGGACAAGGTTAACGCAAAGGCCGAAGGCAAGAAGGCCGCTTATTTCGCCGGCATCCGCAAGGAACTCCTTGAGAAGACCGACGCTCTGTACCAGAAGCTCAGCGAGGTCATCAAGACGGCAGCGAAGGCTGAGGAGAAGTAGTCAAGCTTTTCACCGAATCATATTTGGGGAAGGCTTGAGAGTCTTCCCCATTTTATTTGTGGTCGTTAATGAATATGCCGCAGTAAATCACTAAATCTTTACCAGCATATTTTTAAACGTTTAGCATATTTTTTAACGCTTGCTGTTGAACAGAATTTATACTAAGAACATGAAAGTTGCGGTTGTCGGTGTGACCGGCCTTGTGGGAACACGAATGGTCGAGGTGTTGGAAGAGAGGCAATTCCCTGTGGATGAGTTTCTTCCTGTGGCATCGGAAAAATCTGTCGGAAAAAAGATCCCTTTCCGAGGGCGTGAATATTCAGTCTTGGCCATCGAGGAGGCGCTTGAGGCGAAGCCCGATCTGGCTCTGTTCTCCGCAGGAGCCGGCATTTCCCTTGAATATGCCCCGAGATTCGCCGCGGCAGGATGCCGTGTCGTGGACAACTCTTCCTGCTGGAGGATGGATCCGACGAAGAAACTGGTTGTGCCGGAGATCAATGCCTCCGTGCTGACCGAGGATGACCGCATCATTGCCAACCCTAACTGCTCGACCATCCAGATGCTTCTTCCGCTGGCTCCGCTACATCGTAAGTACGTGATCAAGAGGATAGTGGTCTCGACCTATCAAAGTGTGACGGGTTCAGGCAATCCTGCCGTCGCGCAGATGAAGGCCGAGCGCGAGGGGAGGAAGTGGGGTGAATATCCTGCCTTCTATCACTATCCGATCGATGAGAATGTGATCCCTCACATAGATGATTTCCTGGAGGACGGCTACACGAAGGAGGAGATGAAGATGGTCAACGAAACCCACAAGATCTTGGATGACTATTCGATAGGGGTGAGTCCTACCACGGCGCGCGTGCCGGTGCTGGGAGGACATTCGGAATCCATCAATCTGGAGTTCGAAAAGGAGTTCACGCTTGAGGATGTCAGGAGATTGTGGTCTGAGACAGAAGGTGTTACGGTTCAGGATGACCCTACCCGCAACATCTATCCGATGCCGCTTTTCTCTCTTGGCAAGGATGATGTGTTCGTCGGTCGTCTGCGCAGGGATCCGTCCGTGAGATCCGGCCTGAACTTCTGGTGCGTCAGCGACAACATCCGCAAGGGAGCCGCCACCAACGCCGTCCAGATCGCCCAGTACCTTCTGTCCAAAGGCTTCCTGCCACGTCGCTGAGTCCGGTCTCCCGGCCGCTGTGTTCGACGGACTCACCAGCCGTCCAGGCGCTCCTTTATTCCTTGTCGGCCAGATGCCTCTCCCAAGCCCAGGCAGAGGCCAGAGTCTCCTCGATCGACCTCTCGGCCTTCCAGCCAAGCTCTTTGTTCGCAAGGGTCGGATCCGCCCAGATCGCTGTCACGTCACCGGAACGCCGAGGCGCAAACTTATAGTTGAGCTTCAGTCCGTTAGCTTTCTCGAAAGCGGTGATGAGCTCCATCACGGACAGCGGCTTTCCAGTACCGATGTTGAAGATTTCATATTCATTCTTCATCTTCCCCTCAAGCATCCTGCGCACCGCGAAAACGTGCGCCTTGGCGAGATCCACGATGTCGATGAAATCCCTTTGGCATGTGCCGTCCGGGGTAGGGTAGTCGTTGCCGAAGACGGAGAGGTACTCGCGTTTGCCGATGGCGGTCTGCGTGATGTAAGGCACCAGGTTGTTAGGCACGCCGCGCGGAAGCTCGCCGATCAGAGCGGACGGATGCGCCCCGATCGGGTTGAAGTACCTTAGCGCTATGCCCTTGACATTTGAATATGCCTTCACGGAGTCCCGCAGGATGTCCTCGCACATCTGCTTCGTGTTGCCGTAGGGAGAGGTGGCGGGCTGCCTTGGAGATTCCTCTGTGACAGGAAGTTGCTCCGGCTCGCCATAGACCGTGGCGGAAGAGGAGAAAAGAATATTCCCGCATCCGTGGTCACGCGCGGTCTCGATGACATTCATGAACGACTCCAGATTGTTCATGTAGTACTTGAGCGGCTCGCTCACCGACTCACCGACGGCCTTGAATCCGGCGAAATGAATGACCGCGTCGATCTTGTTGGCCGTGAACAGCAATTCCGTGGCCACAGGGTCGCAAAAATCCATCTTCACGAACGGAATGTCCTCTCTTCCAGTGATTTTCTTCACACCCTCGTAGCAGGTCTCGTCACAGTTGGACATGTTGTCTGCGACAATGACATCGTAGCCGGCCTCGATAAGCTCCACCGTGACATGGCTTCCGATAAATCCGGCACCGCCGGACACAAGAACGCATTTTTTCATATTCAGAACAATTTGATTCAAGTTCGCGTCGCCCGCATTGTTTATGGCACCCTTGCGGTCCGAGCGGTTCGTTCTATCTGCGCCGTACCATCTGCGCCGTGCCACCCATGCTGTCCGCGCGGTTTTATGGCATCAGCGCAGTTCGCATTGTTTGTACCGCCAGTGCCGTCCGCTGCAAATTATAGTTACCGCTCGCTCTCGCAATGCTGACATACAAACTACAAATTTAACAATAAAAACACTATTTTTGTACTCCTGCCGTTCCCGGATTTTATCCTGTGGCATTGGAGCGGCCTGTAAATCATAATTTTTTTTGCCATGAGAGTCGGAATATTCATAAATAAAAGTGTCGGCGCGCTTGCGCTGTCGTTGGTTGCTGTTTTAACTTACGCCGCTCCTGCCATTGTGGCTCCGGTCGCTGTGGGTCCTGCCGCTGTGGGTTCGGCTGCTGTGGCTTGGCAGTCTCACCAACCCGTCGGGACACCCGTCCCGACCCTTTTTTCCAAGGAAATAACCGAAGCTCCCGTCCCAGCCCTTCCGACTGCTGAGATTGCCGAAGCGCCTTCCTCTCCGACCCTTTCAGCCGCTTGCCTTGCCGAGGCATCCACTCCGACATCCCCGCAAGTCACCTCTCCGAAAAGATTTTCCGTCAAGACCAAGGCCCAGTGCTACATCGAGACTGCCGCGCGTGGTGAGGCTCTCAAATCTTCCGTCTTCGGAGTCCTTGCCGTAACCGAAGGCAGCGACACCCTGGCCTGCTGGAACAGCGACCAGCGCATGGTTCCGGCCTCGACGATGAAACTCATCACCACCGGCATGGCCATCCACCTCCTCGGCTCTGATTTCAAGTACATTACCCGCATAGGCTACAGTGGCGTCATCAAAGACGGAACCCTGGACGGCGACCTTTACATAGTCGGCGGCGGCGACCCGACCATAGCCTCGAAAGACTCGATCTCCATCTCCCGCACCGACCTCTTCCGCCAGTGGAAATCCTTCCTGGACAAGGCCGGCATCAAGCATGTAAGCGGCAACGTGATAGGCGACGGACGCTACTTTGATGGTCCCATGGTACACGACACATGGAGCTGCCAAGACATCGGCACCGCCTACGGAGCCGGTCTTAACGGCCTGAGTTTCTACGAGAACGCCCAGGATTTCAGGGTGAGTGCCGGCCCGTCGGTGGGTTCGCCGGTCAACGTCTCCGTCATATTCCCCGCCACGCCCTGGATGAAGTATGAATATTCCTGCAAAACCGCCCCTGCCGGCACCGGCGACCAGCTCTACCTCTTCAATTCCGACTTCGCCCCCCGCGCCGAGGTCCGCGGCTCATTCGCCATCGACCGCAAGCCCAAAGTGGAGAAATTCAGCAACAGATTCGGCTCCTACACCTGTGCCCACTATTTTTGTGACTATCTGAGATCCAACGGAATAGCAGTCTCCGGAACTCCTGCCGACATCATCCGTGGCCGAATCCGCACCGACCTATCTTCCTCTGAATATTCCCGTTACGCCTCAAAGGTGGATGATCTGAATATGCTAGGCCAGACATATTCACCATCCCTTGCCCGCATAGCCCGTGAGACCAATCTGAAGAGCGATAACTTCTACGCCGAGACTCTTTTCCGTACCCTTGGCCGCCGACTCCACCATTCCGCCTCCTACGATTCCTCCTATGTGGCTATGAATGAGGTGATGAAGAGTTTGGGTATCTGCGCCGATGACGTCCGGATCGTAGACGGCAGCGGCCTGGCCCGCCACAACTACATATCCCCGTCCTTCTTCGTCCGCTTCCTCTCCGCGATGATGGACAGTCCCTCCTTCGCCGACTACATCCAGACCATAGCCCAGCCCGGCTCCCGTCACTACGAGTCACGCCTTCGTGAGTCCCCCGCCTCCGTGAAGTCCCGCGTCCATCTGAAAAGCGGCTCCATGAACGGCGTGCGTTGCTTCAGCGGCTACATCGAGCCCTCCGCCGGCTCCAAATCCGATACCATAGTCTTCTCCATAATGACCAACAACTCCCTAGCCCCCGCCTCCCGCCTAGATCCCATAATCGACCGCATAATCACCCTCCTCGCCACCGACAATTAGCCCGCCGCCGATTAGCCCTCTGCCGATTGGTCCGCTGCCGATTAGCCCGCCGACAGTTAGCCCGCTGGCAGTTCGATCCTCTGCCGATTGGTCCTCTGCCGATTGATCCGCTGCCGGCCAATTGACCGACCAGTTATCCCTCCACCGATTCGGTCCGCCGACCAATTTGCCCTCTCCTAATTATCCAGCCGCCGCTGTCCGGGTGTCCACTCCTACACCAAGTCCTCCCATCCGTTTTCCGCTGCGCCTCCGCGGACACGAATCCGCCCGAATCCCGCTCTTGGCCTCCCGCCTGTGTTCAAGTCCAAATCCTGTGTTTAGGCTCGGGGGTAACTTGTCCACCGAAACCGCCATTCCGTGGACAAAGCCCCGGCATCAGTCGGCTTGTCCACCGGAGCGGTCTTTTCGTGGACAAAGGCCCGACATCAGTCAGTTTGTCCACCGGAACCGCCATTCCGTGGACAAAGGCCCGGTGTCAGTCGGCTTGTCCACCGGATCGCCATTATTGTGGCTAACTTCTTCGTGTTGAGCCTAGTATTAAGGAAAGACAGTCTGAAAGTTGTATCTTTCCTTGGAAATAAAAGCGGATTGCTGTTTGGTGAAGTCAGAGGTCACTTTCTGCGCATAGAGAAAAGGGTTATGAGGCAGTAGAGGATGTGGCATTGCCTTGTGTAAGGCGGATCTGGCTTTTGGTCGGAGGTGATAGTTGCGGTACCGCGCGTTAAGAAGGCAGAACATCGAGGTGGAGTAGTTTGGTGTAACGCCCAGCGTTAAGGAAGCCGGTCCTACGGGACGGAGGACGAAGGGCTACGGAGCATTGTTCCGCGGGAATGGTGGGCGATGCTCCGGGATGTTGGGAGAGTTAGTGGTTAGTCCTGCGGGAAGTAGGCGGGGCTGTTGAAGGTGGAGAGGATTCCTGAGGAGGGCTCGTCTATGTGGCCGACTATGCGGCGGGCTCTGATCGGTTTTCTGTTGTAGAAGTCTTTTGCTCTGTGATCCAGGGAGTTGATGCGAACTAGTTGGGAGGAGTGGATGAACTTGCCGTCGCCGATGTACATGCCCACATGGGTTACTCTTTCTTTGGTGCTGTCTGTGGCGGCTTTGCCCCAGAACAGAAGGTCGCCCGGGAGTAGATCGCTCCAGTCTACGTCCCCGTTGTCCTTGAATATTCCTAAATCCTCCCCGATCCTTGCTTGCTGTGAGGCATTTCGCGGCAGGAGCACGCCGTTGGCGAAGTAGACGTTGCGGACGAGGCCGCTGCAATCCACGTTCTTTATTGAGGTGCCGCCCCACATGTATGGAACGCCGAGGAATCGGAAGCTCGTGGCCAGCAGGTCTTTACGAAACTCGTCTTGAGCCGTGGCCCTGTCTTTTCGATCCTTGGCCCATTTGTAGAACACATCCACGTCCTTGGCCGGGACGAAGCCGGTCTTGCCGGACGGTAGCACGACCCCTACGAAATGTTTTTTCAAGACCGCGCGACCTTCCTCGTAGCCGCTGTAACGCCCGTAAGTGTGTGTTTTGGCGCTGTACAAAATCCGAACTATGTCACCAAGCACGAAGTCGCTGACAATCCGTGAGTCAGTCGAAGGCTCCTCGTAGACGTGTGTAAGTGAGGCTGTGCAGATGTATTTCGGTGCCTCAAGGTAGTCCATAAGACCTTTCTCGTCCATCGGCACCAGCCCCATCTCGTTGACCCAGGCGGTGTAAGGTTCTGGACTCTTGATCTTTACCCAGTACCCGGACTTGTCCAGAATCTCCACAACGGTTCCCATCAAGGCTTGGTCGCCAAGTTCGGCGGCGTAGTCCGGAGCCTCGCGCATGAAGTTGGCGGAGAACTCGACCACGGCCCATTTATGGTTGGTTTCTTGAGCCAGGACGGCGATGCCTGGTGACACAAAGGCCACGGAAAGAAAAAGAATTTTTGATAAGAAGCTCATAACAAATCAGTACTGTGAGAAATTGAATCCGTCCTTTGCGCTCTTCCGCTTTAGAAAAGCAACCGCTGCCTCACTGGCGGATTCAAGTTGTAAAAATATTCACAATTCATTAGTTTTGCAAATATGTGGCGTTCTTTCTGGCGTTGAAATTCATCGATAATTCTATGGAACAGATGTTTGAGGAGAGGAAAGAGGAAAAAGATGCAAATAACAGGAAGGAAGAAATGACTATATCAGGTCTGTGCCCGGGGGGCGACAATAATGGACGTAAGTGTCGCCCGGTAGTGCCTGGGAGTACCGTTGGGCGACGATAATAGGCTTAAGTGTCGCCCGGTAGTGCCGATGAACATCGTTGGGCAACGATAATGGGCTTAAATGTTGCCGGGGAGTGCGGCTTGAAGGGAGGTGGTGAAGAGTCGAGGCTTTTGAGTGAGGGAGGGATTTGTGAAGTGAGTGAATATGTCAGGCCAGCACCGTTGGGCGACAATAATGGGCGTAAGTGTCGCCCGGTAGTGCCAAGGAGTACCGTTGGGCAACGATAATGGGCGTAAATGTCGCCCGGTAGTGCCGATGAACATCGTTGGGCGACGATAATAGGCTTAAATGTTGCCGGAGAGTGCGGCTTTAGGAACTAAAGTGAGGATAATGTAAATGATTGACTTGTCGGAAGATAGTAAACTTGTTGGAAGATAATAACTTAATGGTGATAACATAGGAATAATGAAAAGTAATATAGAGGAATTAGCGGGAACGGTGGTAAATAAAGCTGCTGGGGAAGTGGAAGCGACAGCGGCTGTAGAAACATCAGAATCATCAGAGCCAGCAGTAGATACAACAGCAACAACTGCAGCAACAACTGCAGCTTCAGCGGCAGCAACTGCAACCGCAGCAGCGACAACAGCAGCGGCGACGGCAGCAACTGCAACCGCAGCAGCGACAACCGCAGCAGCGACAACCGCAGCAGCGACAACAACAGCAGAAACAGCAGCAACGGCAACAGCGGCGGCGACGGCAGCAACTGCAACCGCAACCGCAACATCAGCAACATCAGCAACGGCAACATTAGTAACGGCGGCGGCAACAGATTATTACTCAGATGGTAAGCACTATAACTCGTTTGTGGGGTACTATCGTCGGAGGTATGGCGAGAGGGTGCAGAAGCTGGTGCTTGACGCGGGGTTCTCTTGCCCTAACAGGGACGGAACGGTCGGTTGGGGAGGGTGCTCCTACTGTGACAACGCGGCTTTTCATCCGGGGTATAGCACTCCGGGGAAGGCGCTGCTGGCTCAGATCGAAGAGGGGATAGAGTTCCAGAGAGTCCGGTATCCACGGGTCAGGCATTATTTGGGATATTTTCAGGCATATTCAAACACCTATGGGACTCTGGAGCGGCTTCGGAGGGCTTATGAGGAGGTGCTTAGCCATCCGGAGGTGGTGGGAATCGTGATTGGGACGCGGCCGGATTGTGTGGATGAGGAGAAGCTGGACTACCTTAGCGGACTTGCGGGCGGACGCGTGCTTAAGGGGTGGCGCAGGACTTTTGGCGGAAGTGGCATAGATGGCGGGTGGGTCAATGAAAGAAGCGCTGATAGCGGAAGTGGCGCCAATGGCTGGCGGGCCGATGACAGAAGTACTAATGACATAAGTACCAACAGCATAAGTACCAACAGCATAAGTACCAACAGCATAAGTGCCAACGGCAGAAGTACCAACGGCGGAAGCATCGATGACAGAACTACCAACAACGGAAGCGCCGACGGCGGGCTGCCGGAGGGGAAGACCATCGACGCGCCGATCGTTGTCGTGGAATATGGCATCGAGTCCTGCTACGACGCCACGCTTCGGAGGATCAACCGCGGCCACGACTTTGAGTGCGCGCGAAGGGCGGTGGAAATGACTGCGGAAAGGGGACTCGACACGGGGGCGCACTTCATCCTCGGGCTCCCGGGCGAGACTAGGGAAATGCTTCTGGACCAGTGCGATGCCATCTCATCGCTGCCGCTCCGTTCCGTCAAGTTCCACCAACTTCAGATCGTCAAAGGCACGGCGATGGAAAAGGAATATGCCGCCGATCCGTCGGCGTTCTACCGGCCTGGGCTTGATGAATATCTCGACTTCGTGATCGACATCCTCGAACGTTTGAGACCCGACCTCTACATCGAGCGCGTGGCCGGAGAAGTGCCGCCAAGGTTCGTGAACGACACTCCTTGGGGGCTTGTCCGCAACTTTGAGATCCTCCGCATGCTGGACAGGCGCATGGAGGAGCGCGGCGCGCGGCAGGGCCGGCTGTTTTCGAAATAAGTAGACATTGAAAAAATGATCACTAAGGTCTGCCGGCGATGAAAGATATTCATGGATGATGAAGGAATATGTCCCCTTGCGGCGATGAAAGATATTCACGGATGATGAAGGAATATGTCCCCTTGCGGCGGTGAAAGATATTCATTGGGATGAAAGAATATTTCCCCTTATGACGATGAGAGAGATTCCTTCGGCGGGCGAAGGGAAGCGGGGCTACTTACGGGCTACTTATTTTTTAACGCTTACTAACAGCAACTATTGCGTGAAAATTCTTATATTTGTCAAATTTATTTGATTACAATGGCGAAGTTTGTAAACCGAGAGATTCCTGAAGGCCTCACCTTCGATGATGTTTTACTGGTTCCGGCACATTCCGATGTACTTCCACGTGACGTTGATGTCACAACAAATTTCACGACAGACATTAGGCTCCACACTCCGATCGTGTCCGCGGCGATGGACACCGTCACGGAGGCCGATCTTGCCATCGCTATGGCAAGGGCTGGCGGTATCGGCGTGATCCACAAGAACATGCCGATCGAGAAGCAGTGCGAGCAGGTCAGGCATGTGAAAAGGGCGGAGAACGGCATGATTTATGACCCTGTCACCATCAGCCCTGACGCGACTGTCGGCAATGCGCTGGCCATGATGAAGATGCATCACATCGGCGGCATACCGGTCGTTGACGGCAACGGCTTCCTTATCGGCATCGTCACGAACCGTGACCTCAGATTCCAGGAGGACATGCAGCTGCCTATCTCCCAGGTGATGACACGGGAGAATCTCGTGACCGCACCTAAGGGCATAACCTTGGCGGAGGCCACGAGGATCCTTCAGCACAGCAAGGTCGAGAAACTTCCTGTTGTGGACGGCGACGGCAAGCTTGTCGGGCTGATCACCTACAAGGATCTGATGAAGATCAAGGACAACCCTATCGCGTCAAAGGACAGCAAGGGCCGTCTCCTGGTGGCCGCTGCCGCCGGCATCAAGTCCGACACGATCGAGAGAATCGGCATGCTCATTGACGCGGGTGCGGATGCTGTTGTCCTGGACACCGCACACGGCCATTCCGAGGGCGTTCTGCAGATGATCCGCAAGGCCTGCGACGCTTACAAGGATTTCCAGATCATCGCCGGCAATGTCGCCACAGGAGCCGGCGCCAAGGCTCTTGCCGAAGCCGGAGTCAAGGCTGTCAAAGTCGGTATCGGCCCCGGCTCGATCTGCACGACCAGAATCATCGCCGGCATCGGTGTTCCTCAGCTGACGGCTGTCATGGAGGCCTCCTATGCCCTTAAGGGTACGGGAGTTCCTGTCATAGCCGACGGCGGCATAAGATATTCGGGAGACATCGTGAAGGCCCTTGCCGCAGGCGCCGGCACCATCATGGCAGGCTCCCTGCTTGCCGGAACGGAGGAGTCTCCGGGAGAGACTATCATCATGAACGGAAGGCGCTTCAAGTCCTATCGCGGCATGGGATCGCTTGAGGCTATGGAGCAGGGTTCCAAGGACAGGTATTTCCAGGACATGGAGGCAGACATCAAGAAGCTCGTTCCGGAAGGAATCGTGGCTCAGGTGCCTTACAAGGGAACCGTCTCCGAGGTCGTGTACCAACTTGTCGGCGGACTCCGCGCCGGTATGGGGTACTGCGGCGCCCACACGATCGCCGATCTGCGTGACGCCCAGTTTGTGCGCATCACCAACGCGGGATTCCTTGAGAGCCATCCGCACGATGTGACCATCACGAAGGAAGCCCCTAATTATTCAAGATAATCGTCAGATAGCCAGATGTTTCCAAAAAGGTTGCAAATAGTCCTGCTGGGTGTGCTGCTGGCTCTCCTGCCTTCATGCAAGGCCATCTCCTCGCTTATTCACGACGGGGAGGTGGTCGCGAAGCTTGGGGATCACAAGCTGTACCGCTCGGAACTTGATGATGTGATACCAAAGGGCACGTCGCCGGAGGACAGTGTCAATCTGGCCAACCTCTACATCAATTCATGGGTCAGGGACAAGGCCTTCATGGACATCGCGCAGCAACGTCTGTCCAAGGAGGAGAAGGATGTCTCGAAAGAGCTTGAGGCCTACCGCCAGTCGCTTCTCCGCTATCGTTACGAGCAGCGCTACGTCAATGAGAGGCTTGACACGACCGTCTCCGAGAAGCAGATAACGGACTATTACGACTCTCATAAGGAAACCTTCAAACTTGAGCGTCCGATTCTCAAGGCCCGTTTCCTGAACATTGACAAGGATTCTCCTAATCTGGCCAAGATCAAGAAGTTGATGTCTTCGGACAAGGTCGAGGACGTGGTCGCGGCGGACAGCGTGGCGTTCAACTCCGCCCGCCGCTACCACGACTATTCCGGGGAATGGATCGATGCGATCAAGCTGGCGGCGGAATTCGGAGTGGACTATGTACAGATGCTTTCCCAGCGTTCCGGACAGTTCATCCAGATCCCGGACGGGGAGGACAAAGTCTCTGTGGCTTTTATAGTTGACTATGTCAAGGCCGGCGAGATCGCTCCGGTCGAGTACTGCGAGGACAGGATCAGGGACATCATCATAAGTGGAAGAAAGCACGAGCTCCTTACCGGTTTGGAACGGGACTTGATAGAAGATGCCAAGCTTAGGGAGAATTTTGTAATATATTAGAGATGATAAAGAAAGTAGCAATCACCATCTTCGCCCTCGCGTCAGTTTGCGCGATGGCTTCGGCTCAGAAATACAAGTACGTTGACAAGACGATCGCGGTTGTCGGCAACGAGGCTGTCTTGATCTCGGACATCGAGGGTGCCGTCAAGGACAGAAGCGCCCAGGGACTGTCCTCCGACAGGAATGTCCGTTGCGAGGTGCTGGAGTCCATCCTTGAATCCAAGATATTCCTGATGCAGGCAAGGATCGACTCTCTTACGGTCAATCAGGACATGGTCGAGGGAAGCCTTTCCCAGCAGGCTGACAGAATGCTGACCTACCTTGGAGGGGAAGATAAGGTTGAGGAATATTTCGGGAAGCCTCTCTACCGCCTCCGCCAGGAATGGCGCAAGCAGTACGAGGACATGAGCCTCACCCAGCAGGCTCAGCAGGAAATCATGAGGAAGATTCCGGAGATGACCCCTTACGATGTCAAGGAATATCTTGACACGGTCGACGCGAAGAACCTTCCGATTGTCCCGATCAAGTACCAGCTCAGCCAGATCTGCATCTATCCTGACCGTGAGGCGGCCAACATGGCTGTGCGCGAGAAGCTTCTGGATCTGCGCGAGAGGATCATCAACGGAGAGAAATTCTCCACTTTGGCACGAATATATTCGGAGGACCCTGGCAGCGCCCGTAAGGGAGGTGAGCTTGGAATGGCCTCAAAGTCAATCTTCTGGCCGGTGTTCTCTGATGCGGCGATGGCTCTCAAGCCGGGTGTCATCTCGCAGATTGTCGAGACGCCGGACGGCTTCCACATCATAGAGGTCATCGAGAAGAAGGGGGACATGTTCAATGCCCGCCACATCCTGATGAAGCCTAAGTACACCGACGAGGACAGGGAAAAGGCGTTCAAGACGCTGGACAGCCTTCGTACCGAGATCAACAACAACGCCGTCACATTCCAGATGGCGGCCAACTTCTACTCACAGGATCCGGCCACCAAGACTAACGGCGGACAGATGTCGGATCCGAACACCGGCTCGGCCTATTTCGAGATTGACCAGCTTAAGCCTGAGGACTACATGGCCATCAAGGATCTGAAGGAGGGCGAGATCTCGGAACCTGTTGAGTCTACGGACAATGACGGTCGCCAGGATCAGGTCAAGGACTATGTGGTCGGCAAGACCATCTACAAGATTATCAAGGTTGACCGTATCATCCCTGCCCACACAGCGTCCTTCGACGAGGATTTCAGCCAGATCCAGGAACAGGTGCGCCTTGACAAGCAGATGAGGGCGATCGACGACTTCCTCGCCGAGAAGATCAAGGAGACTCACATCATCATCGATCCGATGTTCAGGGACTGTGAGTTCCGCCGCTCCGGCTGGGCATCAAAGTTCGCGGAAGACTGATGCTCCCGAGACGCCTGGCATATTCATTACTCCTTTTGCTGCTCACGTTCAGCCTTTCCGCCCAGACCACGGAGCGGAAGGACAGTCTTGTGAGGCTGCTCGGCTGTGATGAGTTGCAGCAGGTTGATGAATATGGTGTCCAGTACCGCAAGGCCTTGGGGCACGCGCGTTTTGAGCACAACTCGACCCTGCTGGTCTGTGACACCGCCTTGTGGAACGTCAACACGAATGTGATCAACGCCTTCGGCAATGTCCAGATCATCCAGAACAGCACGGTGCTCAGCAGCGAGAGTCTGGATTACCTGATCGACCAGAACCTCGCGCAGTTCCGAGGCTCTTTGGTGCAGCTTCGGGACAAGGACGGCAACACGCTCAGGACAAGGGATCTGGACTACAACACGAAGGACAGTGTCGCGGTTTTCCGTGGCGGAGGAGCCTTGCGTGACAAGGACGGCCAGGTCATCGAGAGTGTCGAAGGGTCTTATTTCTCCAAGCTCAGCACGTTCACGTTCACGAACAATGTCAACATGTACACGGACTCGATGTTCGTGAAGACGGATTTTCTCAGCTACGACACCGAAGCCAACCGTGCCACGTTCGGCACCGGCACCAATGCCTGGAAGGACGACAACATGCTTTCCTCAAAGGCCGGTCTCTATGAGAGGGACTTAGAGAAATTCACCTTCACCACCGACGTCCATCTTTTGACCGTGGGTCAGGAGGCTTGGGCCGACACGCTGGTCTACTACCGCGCCCGTAATGAAGTGGAGATGTTCGGTCATGCCGAGTTGTTGGACACGAGCCGCAATGTGGCCGCTGTCGCAGGCTACATGCAGTACATCGATTCCTTGTCCTATGTCAAGATGACCAGGGATCCGGCCGTCATCATGATCAGCGAGCAGGACGGAAAGAAGGACACCGTCTATGTCGGAGCTGACACATTGATCCTTCGTTCGATACCGAAATGCGATGTGGATTCTGTCGAGTTTGTCAGGTCAGAGGCCCGATTGAAGGAGTTGAGTGTTGATCCTATCACGGAGTACCGTCGCAAGGCTGCCGAGGCTGCCAAAGCCGCTGCCGAGGAGGCCCGGAAGAAGATGGAGGAGGAAGACCCGAACGCGAGGGGATCCTTTGACAAGGGAGCCGCCGCGCTGGCCGAAAGCAGAAAACCGATCCTTCCCGCCCCGTGGGATGATGATGTCATTGAATATGAACCGCCTCGCTGGTGCTGGACACCGCCGGCCACGGAGTCATATTCTTTGCCGGTCGCCGGGCTTGTCAAAACTCCCGCCCGCCCGCTCGCTCAGAACCCCGACACTTTGAAGTCGGCAAGTCTCAAGCCTCAGGCCGACACCCTTCGCACCCGGTCCAATACCCTTCGCACCCCGGCAGACACCCTTCGCGCCTCTGCCGACACCCTGAGATCTCAGTTGGACACAACGGCGTTCCAAGCTGACAGTCTTGGCTTCGCAAAAGATTCGCTGGCCATGGCGGACTCCCTTTCCATTGCCGCGAAAGACTCGCTTGACCTGACTCCGAAAGACTCCACAAAGATCAATTTCATCTACGGAATCAATAACGTCAAGGTCTTCAGAACCGACATGCAGGTAGCGTGTGACTCTCTGGCCTACACCGACCTTGACTCGTTGATACGTCTCTACAGGAAACCGTATGTCTGGAATGAAACCAAGAGGCAGTACACGGCGGACAGCATAACAGTGATTGTCAAGAACCAGTCCATCGAGCGCGCGAGCCTGATGTCAAACGCCTTCATCATCGTCCAGGAGGACTCCCTCTCGTTCGATCAGATCAGGGCGACGGAAATGATGGCCTATTTCGACAGCACTGGAACACTCCGGCGTTTCGACGCGATGGGCGGGGCGTCCGGTGTCTTCTTCATAGAGGAGAACAATTCGCTTGCGACGGTCAACAAGTTCGAGTCGAAGATGATGACGGCCATTTTGAAGGAAGGGAACATTCAGGATCTCAACTATTTCGACGCTGTCAAGAGCGATGCCTATCCTGTCGTCCAGCTAAAGAAGGACGAGAGGATTCTTAAGGGTTTCGACTGGCAGCCTGAAAAGCGTCCCAAAGGTCCGGAGGACATCACCGAGTACAGGCCGCGAGAGTCTCAAAGGTCTGTCTACGAGCAGATTCCACGTGCGAAATTCGCCGAGACCGACATTTATTTCCCTGGCTATATGAGCAGCGTCTATAAGATGCTTGCGACCCAGGATTCTCTGAAGCGCGTCCGTAAGGCGGAGAGGAAGCGGCTGGAGGAGTTGCGTAAGGCCGAGGAGGCTCGTGTGGCGGATAGTCTGCGGGTGGCAGCCGACAGTCTTGCGCTCCGGGACAGCCTTGCCAGAAAGGACAGTCTGGCTTTGAAGGACAGCCTTGCGTTGAGGGATTCCTTGGCCGCGCGTAAGGACAGCATAGCGTTGAAAGACACCCTTGCGGTTTCCGCGGACAGTGCGTCTGTAAAGAATCCGTTGGATCCGGCAGCGGCGAGGAAGGCTGCGAAAGAGGAAAGCCGTAGGAAGCGTGCGGAGGCGCGTGAGGCAAGATGGGCTGAGCTTGACGCCCGTGATGAGGCCAAGGACAAAGTCAAGGAAGAGAAAGCCTTGAAAAGGAAACGTAAGAAGACCCTCAAGACGCTGAAAGCAATGGAGAAGCGGCGTGCCAAGGAAGATCGGATGCTGGAACGCTATCGTCTCCGCTTCGAGAAGCAGAAAGCCAGAAAAGAAGCCCGGGCCGCCAAACGCTCCGTCCGCTGATGCCCCGACTTTGCTTTATCGTTGTCTTAGCATACCGCCCTTGGAAATAAGAGGTTTTCTTTATGCGGAGATTTGTGACAACTCACGTCCAATAGTGCGAATTTGCTCCAGAATTTGATTCAGGCGTGCGTCGGATGGCTTCTTTGCGCCACTGATGTACTGGGCGAAAAGACTTTGGGAGATACCCAGTCGGCGGGCGACGGCGGAAGCGTTCAACTCCGGATGCTCGATGAATATGTTGTAGAGTATTGTCTTATCCTTCTTTTCAAAGAAATTCGCAAAGCAAAGATCCTCGTCCAGTTCCGGCCAATGAATGCCGTTGGCGTCAGGGACATAGTTGCATCTCTGCTCTTCCGTTGCATACTTCAAGCGAGGATAGTCCGCGAAACGCTCTCTCGCTTCCCTTCCATCCTCTGTCCGGATCCAAACCGCCGAATCCGTCAGCCAAATCTCCTTAACTTTGATCATTTGTCACTCACTTTATTGAAGAAACGATTCCAATGCTCAGCGATCACCTCAACGTTCTCCTCAATCACAGCTTCGACCATCTTTAACTCCGGAGGCTTCAAGCCATTGTTTTCCACCAGTTTAGTAACCTTCAAAAAATAACCTGCCTCATCTTAAGGAATCTTTTCGGTCTATATCTGTTTTCTCATCAGTCATGTGCCACCGGCACACTCCTTCTTCGAAAATAGATCTATCCTCGAAAATCTTCTCCTAATCTGAGGCAGGTTATTTTTTTCACGTTACTTAACAGGAAAGATGGTAAACTTCGCATTAACATCCCCTTTCACTACATGAACATGAATAGGCCAGTGGTCATTGGCGTAGAACATAAATCTAAAGCCAAAGAAGTAAAATATGGTCGGCATCCTCAAATCTTTTTCTCAAAGACAAATATAGGTAATATTTTTATAACCTGCAAAAAAAAGAGGGTGACCTTGGTCACCCTCTCCTTTATCTTTTTGATGTATAATTTCTAGAGCAGCTTCTTGCGGAGCGCGTCGATCATGTCTACGGTCATGGTCTCCATGTCGTAGGCAGGAGACCAGCCCCATTCCTCGCGGGCGCAGGAGTCATCCATCTTGTTCGGCCATGAGTCGGCGATCGCCTGACGGACAGGATCGACCTCATAGCGCATCCTGAATCCAGGGATGTGTTCCTCGATTTTCTTGCGCAGGATCTCAGGATCGAAGCTCATTGACGCTATGTTGAATGAGTTGCGGTGTTTCAGCTTGGACGGGTCGGCGTTCATGATGTCCACGGCGGCCTTCAGGGCGTCAGGCATGTACATCATGTCCATGAATGTCCCGGCGGCGATAGGACAGACAAACTCCTCACCCTTCACGGCGGCGTAGTAGATCTCCACTGCGTAGTCGGTCGTACCTCCCCCAGGCAGGGTGACATTGGAGATCAATCCCGGGAACCTCACCGAACGGGTGTCCACGCCATACTTCGTGTGGTAGTAGTCGCTGAGCAGCTCGGTGGCCACCTTGGTCACGCCGTACATTGAGCGCGGCCTCTGGATCGTGTCCTGAGGCGTGTCCTGGTGCGGGGTCTCCGGACCGAACGAGCCGATGGACGATGGAGTGAACACGGCGACATTGTTCTCGCGGGCGATCTCAAGAATATTCATGAGACCGTCAATCTGGATGTGCCATGCCAGTTGCGGCTTCTTCTCCGCCACGGCGGAGAGCAGGGCTGCCAGATTGTAGATCGTGTCGATGTTGTACTTCTTCACGATTCCGAGAAGCTGCTCGCCGTTGCATACATCCGCCTCGGCGGCAGGGCCGCTTTCGAGCAGAATACCCTTAGGCTCAGCGCCTTTGATGTAACCGGCAACAACGTTGCCCTCAGGACACATCTTCCTGATTTTCATTGTCAGCTCGGAGCCTATCTGGCCGGTCGAGCCTATCACAAGTACGTTTTTCATTGCAGATGGCTTGTTTTATGCTTACTTAGCTTTTGCAAATTTACATTATTTTCCAATAAGTGTTCTTATTAATGCGAAAATATAAACTAATTTCACGAAAATTGATATATTTGTCATGGCGAAAACGAAACGTTTTAAAAAATCATAAGATATGTACGGAAAATTCAAGGATCATCTGACAGCGGAACTCGCCTCCATCAAGGAAGCCGGGCTCTACAAGAACGAGAGGAACATCGCTTCTGCCCAGTCTGCGGAGATCACTCTCCAGGACGGCAGCAAAGCCCTTAACTTCTGTGCCAACAACTATCTGGGACTGGCTGATTCTCCAAGGCTCATCGAGGCCGCCAAGAAGGCAATGGACGAAAGAGGCTTCGGAATGTCCTCAGTACGTTTCATCTGCGGAACCCAGGATCTCCACAAGGAGCTGGAGGCGGCGATTTCCAATTTCTTCCACACCGAGGACACCATCCTCTACGCCTCGTGCTTCGATGCCAACGGCGGTGTGTTCGAGCCTCTTCTCACGGCAGAGGACGCGATCATCTCCGACTCTCTGAACCACGCTTCGATCATCGACGGCGTGCGTCTGTGCAAGGCTGTCCGCTACCGCTACGCCAACGCGGACATGGCCGACCTTGAGCGCTGCCTCCAGGAGGCCCAGGCCCAGAGGTTCCGCATCATCTGCACGGACGGAGTCTTCTCGATGGACGGCAACGTGGCTCCGATGGACAGGATCTGCGAGCTGGCCGAGAAATATGACGCGCTCGTGATGGTTGACGAAAGCCACTCCGCCGGAGTTGTCGGCAAGACCGGCCACGGAGTCGCCGAGCAGTATGACTGCTATGGCCGCATCGACATATTCACAGGCACTCTCGGAAAGGCATTCGGAGGCACCGTCGGCGGATTCACCACAGGCCGCAAGGAGATCATCGATATGCTCCGCCAGCGCTCCCGCCCTTACCTCTTCTCCAACTCACTGCCGCCGATGATCGTCGCCGCCGGCATCGAGATGTTCAGGATGCTGGGAGAAAGCAACGAGCTTCACGACCGCCAGCAGGAGAATGTGACCTACTTCCGCGAGAAGATGCTGGCCGCCGGCTTCGACATCAAGCCTACGCAGAGCGCGATCTGCGCGGTGATGCTCTACGACGCGCCGCTTTCCCAGAAATTCGCCGCCAAGATGGCGGAGGAAGGAATATTCGTGACCGGCTTCTACTATCCGGTGGTTCCGAAGGGGCAGGCCCGCATCCGCGTACAGCTTTCCGCCGCCCACAAGCGCGAGCATCTTGACAAGGCCATCGCCGCCTTCATCAAGGTCGGCAAGGAGCTGGGAGTCATCAAATAGACTTTTTTGAACATTCATGAGTTCCGGTCGCCAAGCCTGTCGAAGCGTCCGGAACTTTTGATGAATAGGAATATGCCAAATCTGAGATTCTGGATGGACAACGCCCGGAAGATAGCCCTTCCCCAGAGCGCCATCCCATGCCTTACAGCGATAATCCTCTCGATCGGCCAGGACGGATTCTTCTGGCCTCTCGCGATACCGGTTTTCCTCGGAGTCTGCGCCGCGCACCTGGGGATGAACCTCGCCGATGACTATTTCGACTACCTCAAAGGACTCCCTTCGGGAGAGATCCGCTCGTCCCTTGTGGCCGAAGGCTCGGTCCGCGCCCGGATGGACAAATGCCAGTACATCCTCTCCGGCGCGGCCACCGAAAAGGATCTCCGCAAGGCCATGATCCTATTCCTTGGCTTCGCGGCCCTGATGGGTCTGGCCGTTGTCATATTCCAGATGCTCACTAACGGCCCGGCCTCCGCGCTTGCTGTCGCCGCCTACGCTTTCGCCGGACTGTTCATCGGCCTCCAGTATTCCGGAGCGCCCATGCGCCTTGGCTATCACGGCCTTGGCGAGCTGGTCATAGGCGTGGTTTTCGGGCCTCTGAACATGATGGGGGCGGCTGCTGCGGTGACAGGAGCGGCCTTCCGCCCGGACATGTTCATCCTGAGCATCGGCATCGGTTGCCTTGTGACGAACATCGTCTTTGTCCATTCTGTGATGGAGGCTGCTGCCGACAAGCGGCTCGGGAAGCGCACTTTCGCCCACCTTCTCGGAGGCAAGACCTCGCAGATCACCGCCCTGGCCGTGTTCACGCTGGTGCCGTTCATCTGCCTGATTTGCAACGTCTTCCTCTACGGCTGGAGCCACTGGTACCTGCTGACCCTCGTCTCCCTGCCGCTGTCCGTCTGTTTCCTCTGCTCCACCTGGCGCTTCATCAACAACCTCCCCTGCGACGACACTCCCCGCTGGTGGATGGGCCCGATGGGAAATTGGAATGAATATGTCAAGGCAGGCGTTGACTGGTTCCTCTTCCGTTGGCTGATGGCCCGCAACATCAACACATTCTTCTGCCTGGTGGTCATCATTGTGTTCATAATCAATTCTATTGTAAAATAACAACCCGCCTTCCGCGCGGCAACTATCTTCTAATATGATCAAGCAATACGCCTACCTCGCCTGGTGGTTCGTCCGAGCCCGCTTCTTCGGACGCCGCGCCCCGCTCCAGACCGTCCTGTTCATAACCGACAAATGCAACCTCCGCTGCAAGCACTGCTCCGTCTATGGCAGCGCCGGCAACCGTCAGAGGAAGTTCGATGACATCGTGGAGTCTCTGAGACGCTCCTACGCAGCCGGTTCCCGTTTCGTCGATCTGGAAGGCGGCGAGCCGACCCTCTGGAAGGAGGACGGCAAGACCATCAACGACATCATAGACGCGGCTGTCAGGATCGGTTTCTTCTCCGTGACAGTCACCACGAACGCCCAGCAGGACTTCTCCTGGATCCACCCCCATTCGATCTGGGTCTCCCTTGACGGCATCGGCAGGTACCACGAGGCGATCCGAGGCGAGGGCACCTTCCCGAGGCTGGAGGAAAACATCCGGAAGTGTGGCCACAAGCACTTGAGTGTGAATATGGTAGTGAACTCCCTGAACTGGGAGTCCCTGGATGAGGTAATGGAATATGTCCGTGCCAACGACGCGATCGAGCAGGTCTCCATCAACTTCCACACCCCCTTCCCTGGCACCGAGTACCTGATGCTCCCTCCGGCAAAGAAAGCCGAGCTGATCGACAAGGTGCTGTCCTACAAGAAGAAAGGCTATCCGATAATGAATTCCGCTTCCGGCCTAAGGAAGATGAAGCGCAACACCCTTGGCCAGATAAGGTTAGGAAAAGAATGCTTCGTCTCGAACTTCATCTACCCCGACGGCTCCGAAGGCCTCTGCACCGGCTACGGCACCTCCCAGTGCCGCGACTGCGGCTTCTGCATGGCCGGCGAGATGTCCTCCGTCTTCCACTTCTGCCCCGACACCCTCCTTGCCGGCTTCAAGCTAAGAATGTAGCCCCTCCGGGGTCGCTGGGCCTCTATCCCGCGCTTTATCGCAGCGGCGAATAAGCAATCTATTCCGCGTAGAGCGAGATGATGTTGAGGATGACCTGGGAGGCCTTCTCGATACTCTGAAGCGGCACGAACTCCATCTTGCCGTGGAAGTTCAGGCCACCGGCGAAGATGTTCGGGCAAGGCAGCCCCTTGAAACTCAGGTTAGCACCGTCGGTGCCGCCACGGATAGGCTGGATCTTCGGCTTGATGCCGGCCATCTCCATCGCCTTCACGGCTTTCTCAACCACGTGATAGTGCGGCTCGACCTGCTCGCGCATGTTGTAGTACTGATCCTTGACAGTGGCCACAGCCGTACCCTCGCCGTACTTCACATTGATGAAATCCACGCACTTACGCATGATCTCCTTCTTGCTCTCGAACTCCTTGCGGTCATGGTCACGGATTATGTAGGTGACATCCGCCTCCTCGACCGAACCGCTGAAACCGACAATGTGGAAGAAGCCCTCGTAGCCTTCGGTATATTCAGGCCTCTGCTGAACAGGCAGCAATGCGTTCAACTCAGTGGCGATCAGGATCGCGTTCTTCATCTTGCCCTTCGCGTAGCCCGGGTGCACGTTCCTTCCCTGAATGTGGATCTTCGCCGAGGCCGCGTTGAAATTCTCGAACTCCAGCTCACCGATCTCCCCGCCGTCCATCGTGTAGGCATATTCAGCCCCGAACCTCTTGACATCGAACTTAACCACGCCGCGCCCGATCTCCTCGTCAGGCGTGAAACCGATCTTGATCTCACCGTGCCTGAACTCGGGATGCTCCACGATGTACTGCACCGCGTCCATGATCTCGGCCACGCCGGCTTTGTCGTCCGCACCCAGAAGGGTTGTGCCGTCGGTGGTGATGAGCGTCTGCCCCACATAATGAAGCATCTCCGGGAACTCCGAAGGCTTCAGCGCCAGTCCAGGCACACCTTTCAAAGGAATGTCCCCGCCGTCATATTCATTGATGATCTGAGGCTTGATGTCCGCTCCCGAAGCGTCCGGAGCGGTGTCCACGTGGGCGATGAATCCGACCGCCGGCACTTTCGCCTCGATGTTCGAAGGGATCGTGCCCATCACGTAACCATATTCATCAAGAGTGGCTTCCACTCCGAGAGCCTGCAGCTCGTCGCGCAGCATGCGGAGCAGATTCAGCTCCTTCTCCGCCGATGGCTGGCTCTCTGATTCCTCGTTCGACTGAGTGTCAACGCTGACGTACCTCAGGAACCTGTCTAAAACTTTTTCCATTATTCTTGTTATTTTCTGGTCACCGAGCCTGTCGAGGCCATTCATAATGGCACTTCGGCGGGCACGGTGGCCGTTTGTTTATTCCTTAGCCCTCAAAGAGGCGATGATGGTGTAGGCGATGATTCCGAGGAACGGGATGATGGCGATGGCCTCGCCGTATTGGGCGTTCCAGCCGGTCAGGAACCAATCCACGTTGAAGAACTTGAGCAGAGCGCTCACGACTCCCATCAGCGCGCCGCCGGCGATGAAACCGGAAGCGATCAGCGTACCCTTGTTCAGACGTATCTCATTAAGCGCCTTGTCCTTCGAGCGGGTGCTGACGAACCAGGAGATCGCTCCGCCTATCAGAAGAGGCAGGTTCAGGTCGATCGGAATGAACATACCCAGAGCGAACGCCAGGGCAGGGACCTTGAGGAAGGTCAGCACTATGGCCAGCACGGCCCCGATCCCGTAGAGCAGCCACGGAGCGCCGCCGCCGTTCATCATAGGCTGGATTACAGCCGCCATCGCGTTGGCCTGAGGAGCCACGAGCGCCTGGTCACCGACGAAACCGTAGGTCTTGTTCAGTACCAGCATCACGCCGCAGACCGTCGCCGCGGCCACAGCCACGCCCACGAACTTCCAGCCTTCCTGCTTTCTCGGAGTGCTGCCGATCCAGTAGCCGATCTTAAGGTCGGTGATGAAGGAGCCGGCCACCGAAAGCGCCGTGCAGACGACACCGCCGATGATCAGGGCCGCCGCCATGCCGGCGTTGCCCTTAAGACCCACACCAACAAGGATAAGCGCCGCGATGATCAGCGTCATCAACGTCATGCCGCTCACCGGGTTCGTGCCGACGATGGCGATGGCGTTGGCCGCCACCGTGGTGAACAGGAACGCGATCACCGCCACGATCAGCAGCCCCACAACCGCCTGCCAGACATTGTTCACGACCCCGCCGAAAGCGAAGAAGGCGAACACCGCCAGAAGCGTCAGCACGATGCCGAACACGATGGTTTTCATAGGAATATCCTCCTGCGTCCTCTCGGCCTTCCCGGCATTGCCACCCTTCATGGAGAACTCACCGACAGCCAGACCGACAGCCGACTTGATCACACCGAACGACTTGATGATGCCGATGATGCCGGCGGTGGCGATGCCGCCGATGCCGATGTGGCGCGCGTAATCTTTGAATATCTGGTCAGGACTCATCTCCCCGATTGTCATTGTCACACCGGTCCCCATCAGGTCGATCACCTGACCGCCCCAGATGAGGTTCATCAGCGGAATGATCACCAGCCACACCAGGAAACTGCCGCAGCAGATGATGAAGGCATATTTCAGACCGACGATGTAGCCAAGACCCAGCACAGCCGCCCCGGTGTTCAGCTTCAGAACGACCTTGGCCTTGTCGGCGATTGTCTGTCCGATGCCGGCAACCGTTGTGCTCACGGTGTCCGCCCAGGCTCCGAAAGTGCTGACGATGAAGTCATAAAGACCACCGATGAGACCGCTGACAAGAAGCGTTCCCGCACCCTTGCCGCCGCCTTCGCCGCTAACGAGGATCTGTGTGGTGGCCGTCGCCTCCGGGAAAGGATACTTCCCGTGCATCTCCTTCACGAAATATTTCCGGAAAGGAATGAGGAATAATATTCCTAAGACACCGCCAAGCAGCGAGGAAAGGAACATCTGCATGAAGCTGACATCCACTCCGAGGATGTAGATGGCAGGGAGTGTGAATATGGCGCCCGCCACCACGGCCCCTGAGCAGCCTCCGATGGACTGGATGATGACGTTCTGCCCCAGCCCCTCCTTTTTTCCGAGCGCGCTGGTCAGACCCACGGCGATGATCGCGATAGGGATCGCGGCCTCGAACACCTGCCCCACGCGAAGACCCAGATAGGCCGCCGCCGCGGAGAAGATGACCACCATCAGCAGACCGAGCGTCACTGAATATGGCGTCACTTCCGCCCATTTCCTTTCCGCCCCCAGGAGCGGCTTGTACTCCTCACCCGGCGCCAGCTCCCTTTGAGCGTTCTCCGGCAATGAATTTCTTGTTTCTTCCATCGATCGTTATTTTGTTATTGTTTCTTTCTTATGTGGCCCGTCGCCGGGTCTTTCCATCGGCTGCCGGGTCTTATCATCAGCTGCCGGGCTTTCCTTTGGCCGCCGGGTCGCCGCTGAGCTTGTCGAAGCGCCGGTGTCTTCCTGGTCGAAGCACCCGCCCAGGCTCTGCGGCAAACAAAGGTACTATTTAAAGGTGAGAATTCCACCCCGCTGAAAAATATTCCTGAAAAAAGTCAAAAAAAATTTGGTAGTAAAGAAAAAGTGCGTATCTTTGCAGCCCGTTTCGGAAGAAGCGGTACAAAACAAAGTTCATTGACAATACTGAGAGATTACAACGAGGTAAGTGTAATAGAAAAGATTAGCCGATATATAGCGATATATGAAGGTTGATGCAATTTCACAACAACGAAAGATTCACAGAGAAAGAGAAGTCAGAGCGCACGGAGGATGCCTTGGCTTCGGCAGGCGAAGAAGGACGCGGTAAGCTGCGAAAATGTCCGGGGATTTGCAAACGGGAGTTGATCCGGACGTGTCCGAATGGGGCAACCCGCACGGCTGAAGGCCGTGCACCGGCGCGAGCCGGGGCGAACCCGGGGAACTGAAACATCTTAGTACCCGGAGGAGAAGAAAGAAACAGTCGATTCCCTTAGTAGTGGCGATCGAAGAGGGAGGAGCCTAAACCGGCGCGTTCGAGGACGCGTCGGGGTTGTAGGACCGGCGATGTCCGCATCCGCGCAAACCGGAGCATGTCTGGAAAGCGTGGGCGCAGAGGGTGACACCCCCGTACGGGTAACGTGCGGATGCGGATGCCGGCACCTGAGTAGGGCGGGGCACGTGGAATCCTGTCCGAATCCGCGGGGACCATCCCGCAAGGCTGAAGACTGCCGAAGACCGATAGTGTACCAGTACCGTGAGGGAAAGGTGGGAAGCACCCCGGGAGGGGAGTGAAATAGAACCTGAAACCGTGCGCTTGCAAGCGGTCGGAGCACCATTAAAGGTGTGACGGCGTGCCTTTTGCATAATGAGCCTACGAGTTGCCTCACGCCGGCGAGGCTAAGCCATTCAGTGGCGGAGCCGCAGCGAGAGCGAGTCTGAACAGGGCGTTCAGTCGGCGTGAGCAGACGCGAAACCTAGTGATCTACCCTTGTCCAGGGTGAAGGGGCCGTAACAGGCTCTGGAGGCCCGAACCAGTTTCCGTTGAAAAGGGCTTGGATGAGGCGAGGGTAGGAGTGAAAGGCCAATCAAACTGGGAGATAGCTCGTACTCCCCGAAATGTCTTTAGGGACAGCCTCGTCAGTTTCCCGCGTGAGGTAGAGCTACCGATTGGAAGCGAGGGCTTCGCCGCCTATCAATTCCAGACGAACTCCGAATGCGCGCGGTGATCTATGACGGGAGTGAGTCGTCGGGTGCTAATATCCGGCGGCGAGAGGGTAAGAGCCCAGACCTCCGGCCAAGGCCCCCAAGAACGGTCTAAGTTGAGACAGAACGAAGTGGCACCGCAGAGACAGCCAGGATGTTAGCTTGGAAGCAGCTATTCATTCAAAGAGTGCGTAACAGCTCACTGGTCGAGCGGAGCCGCGTGGATGATGATCGGGCATCAAGACCGTCGCCGAAGCCGAGGACGACGCGCCTTAGCGCGCGCCGTGGTAGGGGAGCATTCCGGTCGGCGCCGAAGGCGCGGCGCGAGCCGTGCTGGAGCGTCCGGAAAAGAAAATGTAGGCATGAGTAACGACAAGAGATGTGTGAACATCTCCGCCGAAAACCCAAGGTTTCCGGGGCCACGCTAAACGGCCCCGGGTCAGCCGGGAGCTAAGGGTAAGCCGAACGGTGATCCCGATGCCGATGCGGTCAACATTCCGCAGCCGGCGCGCCAGGCGCACACGTGACCGAGGAGTGACACTGCCGCGGGGAGACGGAATTCCCCGTTGAAGGCCGTAGGGAGACCGAAAGCCGACAGTACGGCGAGCCTTCGGGCGAGCCGACAGAGCAGGTAACCATACTCGCGAGAAAAGCGTGTGCGCGCGAAGCGTCGCGCCGCCCGTACCGTAAACCGACACAGGTGGGTGGGGAGAGTATCCTGAGGCGCTCGAGTGAATCACGGCCAAGGAACTAGGCAAATTGACCCCGTAACTTCGGGATAAGGGGTCCCGCGGCGACGCGGGCGCAGAGAAATGGCCCAGGCGACTGTTTACCAAAAACATATGGCTATGCGAAATCGATAAGATGACGAATATGGCCTGACACCTGCCCGGTGCCGGAAGGTTAAGAGGGGGGGTCACCGAAAGGGAAGCCCTGAATTGAAGCCCCGGTAAACGGCGGCCGTAACTATAACGGTCCTAAGGTAGCGA
>OHOA01000249.1_pt1 | contig 32089 bp, 37 predicted proteins | sample 1569681 | NCBI WGS metagenome assembly OHOA01 (sample SAMEA3879609, study PRJEB24766) | human gut metagenome | biome: human-associated habitat; feature: feces | place: USA | collected 1985/1987 | reverse complement strand
CATCGTTACAACACGGCCAATTATCTGAAGGCGGACCCGCTGCTTGGCACCAACGAAGAATTTGCCCGCCTGTGCGACGAGGCCGGGCGGCGCGGCATCTCCATCATCCTGGACGGGGTGTTCAGCCATACGGGCTCGGATTCCATCTATTTCAACCGGGAATGCCGGTATCCCGTGTGCGGGGCCTACAATTCACCCGACAGCCCCTACCGCCGCTGGTATGACTTTTCGCCGTCCTATCCGTGCGGATACCGCGCGTGGTGGGGGTTTGACACACTGCCTGAAGTGAACGAACACGACGAGAGTTATCGTGAATTCATCTGCGGCAAAGGCGGCGTGATCGACACCTGGCTTTCTCTGGGGGCCGGCGGGTTCCGGCTGGATGTGGCCGACGAACTGCCCGACAGCTTCATTGCCCAGCTCCGCGCCGCCCTGGAGGAGGAAAAGGCCGACGCTGTGCTTCTGGGCGAGGTGTGGGAGGACGGCACCAACAAGATCGCTTACGGCCAGCGCCGCCGCTATCTCCTGGGCCGGGAGACCCACGGACTCATGAGCTACCCCTTCCGCAAGGCGGCCATGGACTGGCTGCTGGGCGGCGATGCCGCCGCCTTCCGCGACAGCATGGAAACCCTTCGGGAGAATTATCCGGCCCCCGCCTTCTACAGTGCCATGAACTTTCTGGGCACTCACGATACGCCCCGGATCCTGACCCTTCTGGGCGGCGAGCCCACACCGGAGAGCAAGACGGAACGGGCTCAAGCCCGGCTTACCCCGGCCGGATATGACCTGGCACGGCGGCGTTTGATGCTGGGAGCGCTGCTGCTGTACGCCTTCCCCGGCTCCCCCACCGTGTTCGCCGGAGACGAGGCCGGGCAGCAGGGCTATGAGGATCCTCTGAACCGCCGCACCTACCCTTGGGGACAGGAGGACACAATGCTGCCGGCCTGGTTCCGGCGGTTGGGCCAGCTGCGAAGGGAGCGAGCCTCCCTGCAGCAAGGTGACATCACCTATCCCTACGCCAGGGGCAGCGGTCTGGCAGTGCAGCGCCGGGCAGGCAATCAGGTAACCCTGGCCGCTATGAACGCCGGAGCGGAGCCTTTGGATCTGACCCTCCCCTGGCTTGGCGGCACCGCCACGGATGCCATGACCGGCCAGCAGTTCTTAGTCCCGGACGGCGCGGTACATCTGACGCTGCCGGGGTACGGTGGGGTGCTGCTGATTTAGTTGCTTGTGTCTGCGGACGCGAACTCTGCGATGCTTTTTTGTATGCCCTGGGGATGTTTCACATGAAACATCCCCAGGGACTTCTTTTATGTTGTTTCATGTGAAACACCTTCTCTCCCCTGCCTCGTGATAAATGTTTCACATGAAACAGGAGACTTTTCAAATTTTTTATCAGAATCTATTGAAACGGGCGGCCGGAATGGTATATAATAATGTGCATGACAGAAAAATGGAGGGGCGAGTGGGAACATGGCTAAAGTTGTTGCAATCGTGAATCAAAAGGGCGGGGTAGGCAAAACCACCACCTGCGTGAATTTGGCCGCCATCCTGGCTGCCAGAGGTCTGCGGGTGCTGCTGTGCGACTTTGATCCTCAGGCCAACGCCACCTCCGGTATGGGTGTGGACAAATCCCGTTCCAACGGCGTATACGACGCACTCATTAACGGCGTGGAGACAGAGAAGATCATCGTCACCACTCCCTATGGTGATGTGCTGCCCAGCAGCAAGGCTTTGGCCGGAGCCGGCGTGGAGATGATCGACCTGGAGGGCCGTCAGTTCTTGCTGAAACGAGCCCTGGATCAGGTGGCAGACCGGTATGACTATATATTTATCGATTGCCCTCCCTCCCTGGAGCTGCTGACCCTGAACGCGCTGTGTGCGGCAGATAGCCTGCTGGTGCCGCTGCAGGGAGAATATTACGCCCTGGAAGGGCTCAGCGACCTCATGGGCACAGTGCGCATTGTGCGCCGGGGCCTGAACCCAAAGCTGGAAATTGAGGGCGTTCTGCTGACCATGTTCGATGGGCGCACCAACCTGGCCATACAGGTGGCTCAGGAGATCAAGCGCTTCTTCCCGGGGAAGGTATACAGCACCGTCATTCCCCGGAACATCCGGCTGTCCGAGGCACCCAGCCACGGCAAGCCCATCCACGCATACGACCGCACCTGCCGCGGTGCGGAGGCATATAGCGCCCTGGCGGATGAATTTCTGCGAAAAAACGGCACAGGTAAGGAGGAGTAAATTCCTATGGCAAATAACGCGAAGGGCCTGGGCAAGGGCCTGGCCGCCCTGCTGGGCGACAATGTAATGGACACAAGCGAGGAGAAAAGCAGCCTTTACCTGCCCATTTCCCAAGTGGAGAGCTGCGCCTCTCAGCCGCGAAAGCAATTCGACCCCGATGCTCTGGCAGATCTGGCAGATTCCATCCGCGAGCACGGCATCATCCAGCCCCTGACGGTGCGCAAGCTCCAATCAGGCTATTATCAGATCATTGCCGGCGAGCGCCGCTGGCGGGCCGCCCGGATGGCAGGTCTGGACCAAGTGCCGGCCATCGTCATCGAGGCTGACGACCGCAAGGCCATGGAGCTGGCCATGATCGAGAACCTGCAGCGGGAGGATCTGAACCCCATGGAGGAGGCTGAGGGCTATCAGCAGCTGATGACCCAGTACAATCTCACCCAGGAGGAGACCGCGCAGCGGGTGGGCAAATCCCGCTCCGCCGTGGCCAACGCCCTGCGTCTGCTGAACCTGTGCCCCCCGGTGCGCGCTATGGTGGAGGACGGGCGCCTGTCCAACGGTCACGCCCGGACTATACTGCCCCTCTCCCCTGCCCTGCAGGAAAAGGCAGCGGATGCTATCCTCAAGTCGGACCTTTCCGTCCGGCAGACGGAGCTGCTGGTGAAAAAGCTCACCGCCCAGGAGAAGGCCCAGCCCGCCGTTACCACCGGCGGCCTGGAGGTGAATTACGCCGAGGAGGCCGCCAAGTCCCTGGGCGCGCACCTGGGCCGGGGCTGCAAGATCGTCAGCGGCCGCAAAAAGGGCCGCATTGAGCTGGAATACTACGGCGTGGACGACCTGAATAACCTCTTGGACGCCCTGAACGCGCTGACGCTGAAATAAATTGTTTCACATGAAACAGAGAGGAAGTCAAAATGCTGGACATTAGATTTGTGCGGGAAAATCCCGACCTGGTAAAAGAGAACATCCGCAAGAAATTTCAAAACGCCAAGCTGCCCCTGGTGGACGAGGCCATCGCCCTGGATGCCGAGCGCCGCCAGGCCATTGCTGACGGCGAGGCTCTGAAGGCGGAGCGCAACAAGCTGTCCAAGGCCAACGGGCCCCTGTTCGGCCAGCTGAAAAAATGCACAGACGAGGCCAAAAAGGCGGAGCTTCAGGCCCAAATCGACGCCAACAACGCCGCCGTAAAGGCTGATGCCGAGCGCATGGCCCAGCTGGAGGCCAAGAAGGAGCACGCCGAGGCGGCGCTGAACAAAATCATGATGGTCATCCCCCAGATGATCGACCCCGCCGTGCCCATCGGCAAGGACGACAGCTGCAACGTGGAGGTGGAGCGCTTTGGCGAGGCCACGGTGCCGGAGTTTGAGATCCCCTACCACACGGACATTATGGAGCGGTTTGACGGCATCGACATGGACGCCGCAGGCCGGGTCTCCGGCAGCGGGTTTTACTACCTGCTGGGGGACATCGCCCGGATGCACGAGGCGGTGCTGGCCTATGGCCGGGACTTTATGATAAACAAGGGCTTCACCTACTGCATCCCCCCCTTCATGATCCACGGCAATGTGGTGGAGGGGGTCATGAGCCAGACGGACATGGACGGCATGATGTATAAAATTGAGGGCGAGGACCTCTACCTCATCGGCACCAGCGAGCACTCCATGATCGGCCGCTACATCGACCAGATCCTCCCGGAGAGCGCTCTGCCTCAGACTCTCACCTCCTACTCCCCCTGCTTCCGCAAGGAAAAGGGCGCCCACGGCATTGAGGAGCGGGGCATTTACCGCATCCACCAGTTTGAAAAGCAGGAGATGATCGTGGTCTGCAAGCCGGAGGAGAGCAAGGCTTGGTATGAAAAGCTGTGGCGCTACAGCGTAGAGCTGTTCCGCTCCCTGGACATCCCTGTGCGGCAGCTGGAGTGCTGCTCCGGCGACCTGGCGGACCTGAAGTGCCGCTCCTGCGACATCGAGGCCTGGTCCCCCCGGCAGCAGAAGTATTTCGAGGTCTGCTCCTGCTCCAACCTGGGTGACGCCCAGGCAAGACGGCTCAAGATCCGCTACAAGGATGACAGCGGCAAAATGCAGCTATGCCACACCCTGAACAATACCTGTGTAGCACCCCCCCGGATGCTCATCGCCCTGCTGGAAAACAATCTCCGGGCCGATGGCAGCGTGCGCATCCCCAAGGCTCTGCAGCCCTACATGGGCGGCACAGAGGTGCTGATCCCCAAGCATTAACATCCTGTTAAGGAGAAAAGACTATGAAGAAGTTTTTTCAGGAATTCAAGGAATTCGCCATGCGCGGCAACGTGCTGGACATGGCCGTGGGCGTTGTGGTAGGCTCCGCCTTCACCGCCATCGTCACCTCCATCGTGCAAAATCTGCTGACCCCCCTGCTGGGCCTGCTGATTCCCGACAGCACCTTTGCCGAGTGGGCCCCCGGCGGCTTCGGCATCGGCGCCGTTATCAATTCTATCATCTCCTTTATTATCACCGCCTTTGTGGTGTTCCTGCTGGTAAAGGGTGTGAACAAGCTGACGCACCTGAAGAAGCAGGAGGAGCAGGCCCAGGAGCCCGAAGAGCCTGCAGGCCCCACCACCGAGGAGCTGCTCACCGAGATCCGGGACCTGCTGAAGGAGCAGAAATAACTTGGAATCCATTTTGAAGCAAGGCTTGGAGAGTCTGGGCCTGGACGCCGCCGCCATCCCGACGTTAACGGAATTCGCCCGGCGGCTGCTGGAGAAAAATAAGGTCATGAACCTGACGGCCATTACGGAGCCCCGGGACGTGGCCACGCTGCACCTGCTGGACTGCGCCTATCTGCTGACTGCGGCGGACTTCCGGGGCCAAGCCGTGGTGGACGTGGGCACCGGCGCAGGCTTTCCGGGGATGCCCATGGCCATACTGGAGCCAACCGCACGGCTGACCCTCCTAGACAGCCTGGGAAAGCGTATCGATTTCCTGCAGGAAACAGCAGAAGCCCTAAATCTGGAAAACGTTTCCTGCATCCACGCCCGGGCGGAGGAATTCGTCGCCGACCATCGGGAGCGGTACGGCTACGCCGTGTCGCGGGCAGTGGCGGCGCTGCCGGTGCTGAGCGAGCTGGCGCTGCCGCTGGTGAAGCCCGGCGGGGCGTTCCTGGCCATGAAATCCGTGGATTCGGATGCGGAGATCGACAGCGCCCGCAGCGCCATCGGGCAGCTGGGCGGAAAAATTGAAAAGCTCCTGGACTACACCGTCCCCTGCACGGAGGTGCGGCACCGGGTGATGCTCATCCGCAAGGTAAAGCCCACGCCCCGGCAGTTCCCCCGGGCCTTTGCCAGGATCAAAAAATCCCCTCTCAAATAAGGAGGCACAATGGGCGAGATCATTGCCGTGGTGTCCGGCAAAGGCGGCACCGGAAAAACTACATTCACCTCCAACATCGGCTTCGCCCTGGCTTCCCTGGGAAAAAAGGTGCTGTGCCTGGATTGCGACATCACCCTGCGGAACCTGGACCTGGCCTTGGGCCTCAGCGACAGCGCCCTGATGGATTTTTCCGATGTGATGGGCGGCCGCTGCACCCTGGAGGAGGCGGTGGTGCGCCATCCCAAGTACCCCTCCCTGTTCCTGCTGGCGGCGCCCTTGGTTTTTGACGGCTTCCGGGTAGACCCGGCCCAGGTCAGGACCCTCATGGGCCAGATCAAGGAGAGCTATGACTTTTGCCTGGTAGACGCGCCGGCGGGTTTGGGTCAGGGCTTCCGCATGGCCACCCAGGAGGCGGACCATGTGGTGGTCGTGACCACCACGGATGTCACCGCCCTGCGAGACGCCCAGCGGACGGTGATGGAGCTGGACCGCTTCCCCACGGATAAGGTCCACCTGGTGGTGAACCGGGTGGCCAAAAAGCTCATGCGCCAGCTGCACACCACCATCGACGACGCCATGGACGCTGCGGGCCTGCCCCTGCTGGGCGTGGTGCCGGAGGACCCGGACATCCCCAGGTGTCTGAACCAAGGCGTGCCCCTGCGGGATGACAATTTCTATGCCGCCCGGGCCTACTATAATATTGCCAAACGCATCGCGGGCGGAAGGGCCCCGCTGATGAAGCTATAAAAAGCTCCCGGTGTATGATCCGTCGGAGCTATCTGCCAAAAACCTTATAGTCTGCGGACGCGAACTCTGCGAGGCTATTTTAATACTGACTATCTATTGCACAGAAAGGAGAGCGCAATCATGAATATCGCACTGATCGCTCACAACAACCGCAAGGAACTCATGGTCCAGTTCTGCACCGCCTATTGCGGCATCCTGGCCAAGCATACCCTTTGCGCCACCGCCACCACCGGCCAGATGGTGGCCGAGGCCACAGGCCTGACCATCCACCGATTTATGAGCTTTAACCACGGCGGTGGCCAGCAGATCGGCGCCCGCATCGCCTATAACGAGCTGGACATGGTCCTCTGCTTCGACGATCCCAACACCAAGGAGCCCTCCCCGGACATCATCTATATCTCCCGCCTGTGCGACAAAAACAACATCCCCTACGCCAGCAATATCGCCACCGCCGAGATGCTGGTGCTGGGCCTGGCCCGGGGCGACCTGGATTGGCGCGAGGTGGTCAATCCCAAAAGCAACCCCTTCACCGCTTGACATTTCCCGGCTAATGGGCTAAAATAAGCTGAAATACCGCGATAACGGAGCAGGAGTAGTTCTGTCCCCGCCGGAGCAGAGAGGCGCGCCATCGGCTGCAAGCGCGCCCCGGCACACAGAGCGAAGACAGCCCTACCAGCGGGGATGGAAACATCCACGGTCCGCTCCCCGTAACAGGAGCGCCAAAGGGCCCCCCTTAGGGGCCGAAATTGGGTGGCACCACGAAGCATCACGCTCTCGTCCCAATGCACGGGATGGGAGCGTTTTTTACTTTCCATCAACCGAAATTCATAATAAAAGGAGAACACAAACATGGCAAAAATGACGCCCCGGACCCTCTCGGGCTTTATGGAGCTGCTGCCGCAGCCCCAGCAGCAGATGGAGCGGATGATGCAGATCCTGCGGGAGACCTATTCCCTCTATGGCTTCACCCCCCTGGACACACCGATCATCGAGGCCAGCGAGGTGCTGCTGGCCAAGGGCGGCGGCGAGACCGAAAAGCAGATTTACCGCTTCCAAAAGGGCGATGCCGACCTGGCTCTGCGCTTTGACCTGACCGTGCCCCTGGCCAAATATGTGGCCCTCCACGGAGGCGAGCTGTCCTTCCCCTTCCGGCGCTATCAGATCGGCAAGGTCTACCGGGGCGAGCGGGCCCAGCGGGGCCGGTTCCGGGAGTTTTACCAGGCGGATATTGACGTCATCGGCGATGGCAAGCTGGACATCACCAACGAGGCGGAAATTCCTTCCATTATTTACCAGACTTTTACTCGCCTGGGGCTGAAGCGATTCCAAATCAGGGTGAACAACCGTAAGATCCTCAACGGCTTCTATGCTATGCTGGGGCTGACGGAGCAATCCGGGGCCATTATGCGCACGGTGGATAAGCTGGATAAAATCGGGCCGGACAAGGTCCGGGCGCTGCTGCTGGAGGACTGCGGGCTTACCGAGGACCAGGCTGCGGAGATCCTCAAGTTCATCGCCATTACCGGCTCCAACGCCGATGTCCTGGCGGCCCTGGAGGGCTACGCCGGGCGACACGAGCTGTTTGACCAGGGGCTGTCCGAGCTGAAAACCGTGACGGCGTACTTGGCGGACTTCGGTGTGCCGGAGGAAAATTTTGCTGTGGATCTGACCATCGCCCGGGGCCTGGACTACTACACCGGCACCGTGTATGAGACCACCCTCCTGGATCACCCGGAGATCGGCTCCGTCTGCTCTGGTGGCCGGTACGACAACCTGGCCGAGTACTACACCGACCGGCAGCTCCCCGGGGTGGGCATTTCCATCGGCCTGACAAGGCTATTCTATGTCCTGGGTGAGCAGGGGATGCTGAACCCCGACCTCCCCACCGCCCCGGCGGATGTGCTGGTGCTGCCCATGACAGAGGACCTGGCTCCGGCCATCAGCCTGTCCACCAAGCTGCGCTCTGCGGGAGTGCGGACCCAGCTGTATACCGAGCAGAAGAAATTCAAGGCCAAGATGAGCTATGCGGACAAGCTGGGCGTGCCCTATGTGATCTTCCTGGGTGGCGATGAGATCGCTGCCGGGGTGGTGGCCTGCAAGGACATGAAAACCGGTGAGCAGACCAAGCTGCCCTTTGCCGAGACTCTGGCCCTGATCCAATCCGGCCTGGCGGAGAAGAACAAGGGCGCGGTGATTTTGGAGTAACGCGTTGGGGTACGGATTGCCACGGGCGCAGAGCGCCCTCGCAATGACACATTGCAAGGAACGCGGTGGGGCGGGCCGATGTAGGCATCGGCCCCTACGCACCAATCTTCCATCTTTTTGGTTTCCTCTTTTCTCCGCTCTCCCCGTCTATTGGCATCGTTAACGAGGAATTTTTGACAAAATGCGGCCGTTTTGGACACCCTGCTAATTTTTAAATATTTTTTAACAGAGGGGTTGACAAAAGAGGTTAAAGATATTAAACTATCGGCAGTTAAAGGATTTTAACTGTTTTTCTTTTGAGAAGCAGTTAGAGTAATCAAACATTCGGGAGGGATGACAATGATGCCCTTGGCACTGGCTGATATGGGTTCGGAGAACATCATCCGGCACATTGGCGGCAGCCCGGAGGTGCGCAAGCACCTGGAGGATCTGGGCTTTGTGGCCGGCGGCACGGCAACCGTGGTGTCCGCCCTGGGCGGCAACCTCATTGTGAAGGTGAAGGAGGCCCGGGTAGCCATCAGCGAAGAAATGGCAAGAAAAATTATGATATAAGAAGGAGAAGGCACAATGAAAACACTGAAGGATGTTAAAATCGGCGATACCGCCAAGGTGGTAAAGCTCCACGGCGAAGGTCCCGTGAAGCGCCGCATTATGGACATGGGCATCACCAAGGGTGTGGAGGTCTATGTGCGCAAGGTGGCCCCCCTGGGCGACCCCATGGAGGTGACCGTGCGGGGCTACGAGCTGAGCCTGCGCAAGGCCGACACCGAGATGATCGAGGTGGAATGACCCCTGGCGGAAAATCTTTGATTTTTCTGCCAAAAGGCTTGCAGCCTGAGAGGTATTCTTTTCGCGCACATGTTGCGGCGAAAAATGATTTCAATTTTTTACCGAGGCTCTCAGGCTCCCATTAATTTTTTTAAGCACTGGTTAGTTTATACTAACCGAAAGGAGAGACACATGGATAAACAAATCACCCTTTTCAACGCTCTCACCGGCTCCAACCAGTTTGTTGGTAACTGGCCCGGCGTTACGGTGGAGAAGAAGGAAGGCAAGCTGAAAAAACACGAAGATGTAGTTATCATGGACCTGCCGGGCATCTATTCTCTGTCCCCCTACACCCTGGAGGAGGTGGTAGCCCGTAACTACCTCATCAAGGAGCGCCCCGATGCCATCCTGAACATCATCGACGGCACCAACCTGGAGCGTAACCTCTATCTGACCACCCAGCTCACTGAGTTGGGCATCCCTGTGGTAGTGGCCATCAACATGATGGATGTGGTGAAGAAGAACGGCGACAGCATCAATACCCAGGAGCTGGCCCGGGAGCTGGGCTGCAAGGTGGTGGAGATCTCCGCTCTGAAGGGCGACGGCGTGATGCTGGCGGCCGAGGAGGCTGTCCGGGCCGCCAACGGCGGCAAGACAGTGCCCATGCACACCTTCTCCGGCCCCGTGGAGCACGCCATTGCCCACATTGAGGAGGCCGCCGTGCACAACATGCCTGAGGAGCAGCAGCGCTGGTACGCCATTAAGATCTTTGAGCGGGACGACAAGGTCCTCTCCCAGCTGAGCATCCCCGAGGACGTTATGTCCCACATTGAGGAGGACATCAAGGCCGCCGAGAAGGAGCTGGACGATGACGCCGAGAGCATCATCACCGGTGAGCGTTACATCTACATTGCCGAGCTTATTAAGGGCTGCTATAAGAAAAAGAACACGGGCGCTCTGTCTGCATCCGACAAAATCGACAAAATCGTCACCAATCGCTGGCTGGGCCTGCCTATCTTCGCCGTGGTAATGTTCCTGGTATACTGGATCGCCATGGTGGGTGTGGGCGCACCCGCTACCGATTGGGCCAACGACGGCGTGTTCGGCGATGGCTGGCATCTGCTGGGCATCGGCTCCAAGGAGTATAACGAGGTCAACGACGAGTACACCGCTGCCGTGCAGGCTGTGGATGCTTTCCTGGGTCTGGACACCGAGGCTGAGGACTTTGACGCCGCTGCCGCCCTGGCCGAGATGAAGGCCTTTGTCCCTTCCTCCTCTACTGCCACCTTGGATGTGGAGGATGAGGAGACTCTGGCCATCAACACCATGACCGCTTACTACGATGCCCTGCCCGAGGGTGCCGACAAGCTGGACAACGTGGTACAGATGACCTATGTGGACGCTGTGGCCTACCTGGAAAAGAACGGCTTTGATGCGCCGGATCCCGCTGACTACGGCGTGTGGGTACCCGGCATCCCCGTGCTGGTGGGCGATGGCCTGGATGCTGCCAACGCGGCGCCCTGGCTCAGCGGACTGATCAATGACGGTATTGTGGCCGGTGTCGGCGCCGTGCTGGGCTTCGTGCCTCAGATGCTGGTGCTGTTCCTGATGCTGGCCTTCCTGGAGGCCTGTGGCTACATGGCCCGTATCGCCTTCGTGCTGGACCGCGTGTTCCGCAAGTTCGGTCTGTCCGGCAAGAGCTTCATCCCCATGCTCATCGGCGTGGGCTGCGGCGTGCCCGGCATCATGGCCTCCCGTACCATCGAAAATGAACGGGATCGCCGTATGACCATTATGACCACCACCTTTATTCCCTGCGGCGCTAAGGTGCCTTTCATCGCCATGATCGCCGGCGCTCTGTTCGGCGGCAGCGCATGGGTCTCCACCTCCGCTTACTTCATCGGCATGGCCGCCATCATCGTGTCCGGCATCATGCTGAAAAAGACCAAGATGTTCGCCGGCGACCCCGCTCCCTTTGTTATGGAGCTGCCCGCCTATCACTGGCCCACTCTGGGCAATGTTCTGCGCAGCATGTGGGAGCGCGGCTGGTCCTTCATCAAGAAGGCCGGCACCATCATCCTGCTGAGCACCATCTTCGTTTGGTTCACCACCTACTTCGGCTGGGTGGATGGCACCTTCCGGATGCTGGACGAGAGTGAGATCGACTTCTCCATCCTGGCTGCCATTGGCGGCGCTATCTGCTGGATCTTCCAGCCTCTGGGCTGGGGCAACTGGCAGGCTACCGTGGCTTCCATCACCGGCCTGGTGGCCAAGGAAAATATTGTGGGTACCCTGGGTATCCTCTATGGCGGCGGCGATGGAACCGTGTATCAGAACATCGCCCAGGCCTTCAACGGCATCAGCGGTTACAGCTTCCTGGTGTTCAACCTGCTGTGCGCCCCCTGCTTCGCGGCCATCGGCGCCATCAAGCGGGAGATGAATAACCACAAGTGGACCTGGTTCGCCATCGGCTATCAGTGCGGCTTTGCCTATGTCATCGGTCTGATGATCAACCAGTTTGGCGGCCTGTTTACCGGCAACATGAATATCATCGGCCTCATCTTCGCCGTGGCTGCCCTGGTGCTAATGGTCTACATGCTGGTCCGTCCCTACAAGGAAGCTACCAAGCTCTCCGCTAAGATCTGATAAGTCACCCATAAGCAAACAAGAGACCATCTCCTTTAATCGCCGCCCCGGGGACCGCAGCCCCCGGGGCGGCACCTTTATAAAGTCCGGCGAATCCGGTTTACGGGACATGTGGAAAACAGGAATACCGCCCCAAAGCGCTGCCTTGGGGCGGTATTCCTGTTTCTATATTTCCAGCTCATAGATGCCCATGACCTCCTCCGGGTCCGCCAGGGCCTCCACCGGAGCCCGCAGAGTCGGCTCACAGCGCCAGGCCAGGCCGCAATCCGCAGTGATGGAGCGGGGTACCGGCACGATGCGGCCTGGAAGGCTGGCCGCCTTGCAGGCGCGCTCCATGGCCATGACCCCGGCGGTGGTATAAAAGGTCACGAGCAGCCAGGTTTTCTTCTGCAGCATTTGTTTCTCTCCTGAACATGGCAGTTCCCCTGCCCGGTTTTGCCGGGCAGGGGCGCCGGGATGTGTCTTATTTCTTGGTGAGCCTCAGTATCCACTCGTCGCCGTTTTCTTCAGCCCGGAACGTGTAGCCGTTGTGATAGGCAAAGCGCTGGATGTTTTCCACGGCGCAGGGGGCATCGATAAGCACCTCCAGCTCTGCGGGATCGATCTTTTTGATCTCCTCCTGCACCATCAGCAGGGGGACCGGGCAGGAAAAGCCTCTTGCATCTACGGTTGCCATATTATGCCTCCTTCTTCTTTCGCATCACATTGCACAGGGAGACCACCAAAAGCACCACCAGGGCCATGGCCACGGCCACCTTGGCATTGGCGGTGACGGCGTACTTGACGTACTCGCCGGACTCATTGAGGCCGGGATCTGCGCCGCTGGCCAACTTCAGGTTGTGCGCCAGAGCCGCACCGGCCATCATCCCCAGGACGGTAACGGCACTGTCGCCATTGCCGGAGCCGGCCAAAACCAGCTGACGCAGGGGGCAGCCGCCCAGCAGCACAGAACCCCAGCCGACGATGACCATGCCCAGCAGGTTCCAGATGTGGTTGGAGTGGGCAATGGGCTGAGACAGGAAGGAGAAGGCGGTGAAATTGCCCATGATCAGGTTGCCCACCAGCACCACTACGAAGATGGCCACGGAGCCCCACAGCAGATGGGGATCCTTCAGCATGAGGGTATCACGCACGCCGCCGGCCATGCAAAGGCGGGAACGCTGGGCCAGAGCACCCACCACCAGTGCAGCGGCGAAGGCCACCAGCACGGGAGCGTGCATGGAGCCGGGGCCCTTCTCAGAGGCGTGGAACAGGTTGGGGACCAGCAGAGCCAAGGCAAACAGCACCAGCATAATCACCGGCAGCACAAAGCCCTCGGTCTTCTTGGCCTGATAGGCACGGCCCAGATTGAAGCCCTTCTTAAGAAAGATTGTGCCCACCAATGCCCCGATAATGAAGCCCAGCAGACCCACGAAGGCATTGAGGTCGCCGCCACCCATACGCAGCAGCATACGAAGCGGGCAGCCCAAAAATACCAGGGCACCGATCATCACCAGCGCACCCACGGCAAAGCGGGTGGCGGGAGCGGAACCGGCCTGGGCCCGGAACTCCTTACCGATGAGGGCCATGATGCAGGAGCCCAGGACGATGCCGATGATCTCGGGACGGACATACTGCACGACCTCGGCACTGTGCAGGCCCACGGCACCCACGATGTCACGCTCGAAGCAAGCGATGCAGAAGCCCATGTTCTTGGGATTGCCCAGGGCCTGCAGCAGCAGAGCCGCCGCGCCCACCACAATGCCCGTGACAATCACCAGCCAGTTTTCCTTGAAAAACCTTTTCATAATGTGAATAATCCTTTCTCTATTTGCAATTGTTGGTTTGTATTTTTCATTATATAGGGCGGTTTTTTTCCCGTCCAACGGTCTTTTTCCATGAATTTTTTCAATTATTCATTTCTTCCATCAATGGAAAGAGAATTCGTTCATCTTGACAGAAAATAACGATTTTTGTATAATATGACCAAAGTCCGGAGGGGAGGCAATGGTCCATGATCGAATACACGCTGCGGCAGCTGGAGGTGTTCACGGCAGCTACGGAGCAGGAAAGCCTGACCCGGGCCGCCGATCAGCTGCATCTGACCCAATCCACCGCCAGTACCCATCTGCGCTCACTGGAGCAGTGCCTGGGTACGACGCTGCTGCTGCGCAGAGGACAGGGCGGCGTGACCCTGACGGAGGACGGCCAAAGGCTATATCCCCTGGCTAAAAAGATACTGGCCCAGTGTCAGGCCCTGGCGGACGCCGCAGGAGATCCCCGGCGGCTTGCCTCCCTGCCGCTTTTGCTGGGGGCATCCACCGTGCCGGGGCAGTATATGCTGCCAACGCTCATGGCCGCCTTTTGCCGAAAGCATCCCCAATATCACTGCGAGCTGCGCCATGGTGACTCTGCGCAAATCCATCGGCTGCTGCAGAATGGGCAGATCCGCATGGGCTTTGTGGGCTCACGGATGGATACGGCCGGCATGGCCTATCATCCCCTGCTGCGAGACGAATTGGTGATGGTGACGCCCAACACGCCCCACTATCAGGCAGCGCATCGGCGGGGCGCCCGGGGGCTGGATCTACTGGGCGAGCCGACCATCGCCCGAGAGCAGGGCTCCGGCACCGATCGGACGCTGCTGCAGTATATGGCCCGCATGGGCTACAGCACCGGCAAGCTGCGTATCGTGGCCCGTCTGGAGGACCCCGAGGCCATTAAACGCATGGTGGTTCAGGGCGCCGGCGTATCGGTGCTGTCGGCTCTATCCGTGATGCAGGAGCAGCAGGAGGGCCGAGTGCTGGTATTCCCTATGGACGAGACGGGGCTGCAGCGGACTATCTACCTGGCGCACCGACAGGGTATGACCGCCAGCGCTGCGGAGAAGCTGTTTTTGTCCTTTGTACAGGGATACTATCACACGACTTGACAGAAAAAGGGCCACCCGGAAGGGCGGCCTCCTTTGCGATCTTCACAACATAAATTGATTTACAGCTTTTCGATGACCCGCTCTACCAGGCGGCACAGATCTGCGCTGGCCCGGTCGGCCACAGCCAAGACCTCCTCGTGGGAATGCTTTCTTTCTGCGATGCCGGTGGCCATATTGGTGATGCAGGCAATGCCCAGCACCTCCAGCCCCAGGTAGTTGGCGGCGATGGTTTCCGGCACAGTGGACATGCCGATGGCATCCGCCCCCAGGGCCCGATAGGCTCTGATCTCGGCGGCGGTCTCGTAGCAGGGACCAGGGAAGATGGCGTAGACCCCCTCCTTGCAGGCGATTCCCAGTTCGGCGGCGGCAGATTTTGCCAGCGCCCGCAGGCGCAGAGAGTATGCCTCGGTCATATCCGGGAAGCGAGGGCCGAAGCGCTCGTCATTAGGGCCCATAAGTGAGTTGCTGCCCAGCATATTGATATAATCCGACAAAAGCATCAGCTCTCCCGGCGCAAGACCGCGGTCAATGCCGCCGCAGGCATTGGTGATAACCAGGGTCCTAACCCCCAGCAGCCTGAACACATACACGGGATAGGTGACCTGCCGCATGGAAAAGCCCTCGTAATAGTGAAACCGGCCTTGAAGAGCGGCCACTGTTTGCCCGGCCAGGGTACCCAGGACCAGATTGCCCGCATGGCCCGCCACGGTTGAGCGGGGAAAATGGGGAATATCGGCATAGGGGATAATGGTTTTGTCCGTCATCTTGTCCACCAGGCTGCCCAGGCCGCTGCCCAGGACAATGCCGCAGGTGGGCCGCAGGGTGCTGTGGCTCAGGATATACTCCGCCGATTGCTGCACCTTTTCATAAAATCCGTCCATTGCGCGCTCCTTTCACCGGTTCACTTCTTATTATGCTCCAGGTCGCTGAAAAACATGTTGGCCCAGAACTGATAGGTGTGGCTGTGCTCGGCGTACCATTCGCTATTATCCTGCTTGATCTTATCGGTATCGGCATACTTTTCAAGGGCGTGGCAGGCCCGGATATAGGCCCGCTGCAGCGCGCGCATCCGGGCGGACATATGCTCCAGCAGGCTCATAATCTTGGCGGAATTGTCCCGGAAAAATGTACTGAAATTATCGTGGGTGATGACCCGGACCACCGTTGGCTCCAGAGCCACGGCAGTGGTGTTGCGGGGTCTGCTCTCCAGGAAACTGATGACATTGAGAAAATCTCCCGCCTCAATCTCCACCACCAGGCGCTCCTCCGGTGTACCGTAGTTCACATACACGCCTGCCCGGCCCAGCAGGACATTGTAGATAGCCAGCTCAAAGCTCTTTTCCTTGAGAATGATCTGCCCCTTCTTAAACTGCCTCTCCTCACCTTGTATCATCGGTTTCGCTCCCTTCATTGGTTTTTCTCATTGTACCCTATGGGGTCATTTCTGTCAACGAAGAAAGCAGGGACTGTCGATAAAGCGGCAAGATCGGCAATAAAGGTAAGGAAGGGAGTGTGAGGGAAACCCAAGAAGGGTGTCCCTCACCATTGAAATCAATAGCTTTTGAAACTTTTTCAAAGCTTCAAAAGCTTAGGCAGCGGGACGAAAAGACTTTTTCGACACGCTGAGCAGGGACACCGGCCATTCTGCCGGCGTCCCTGCAGCTTTTCTCTTGACGCTTACCGCACCAGGCTGCGGCGGTACTCGGCGTTGATCTCGAACAGTTCCTTTTCCCCGTCGATATACGGCTGATAGATGGTCTCCACCCGGCCGCCGCCCAGATTGTCACAGCCATTGCAGCCCTCACAGCTGCTGCCGCAGGCGGCCAAGCCCTGCCGGACGATCTGTTCGCGCTGTTCCCGGGTGGTATCCCGGATCAAAATCGATCTCATCTCTGTTCACCCCTTATCCGGCCCGGGTCAGCATATTCTCCGCGAAAATGCCGTAGCCCTGAGCGGGATCATTGATCATCACATGGGTCACCGCGCCCACCAGCTTGCCGTTTTGTAGGATGGGGCTGCCGCTCATGGCTGTGTCAAGATAGGGACAACAAATTTTTGAGGTGCTTTTTATATCGCTTGCTTTTTAAAACAAATTTCCGGGAATTCCACTAAACCGGAAAGCTCGTCCGAGAAATTCCACTCAATGCGTATGCGTTCATCCGGCTGAATAACGATCCTTTTTATGAGTTCCCTTGCAAGCCCCGGCGTTAGCTTTGTCAGCCCCTGATACGGGGCAATTCTTTCGGCCGCGGAAATTTGCTCGGTACCCATATGGATTTTTTCTTTCAGCAATGCCTGCTTCTGCTCAGCCATACCATACTGTGCTTTTAGCTCTTCCTCTTGTGCAAGCAGCAGATTCTTTTCTGCGGCATATGCTTCCTTTATAATATTTCCGCAAGCATATCGCTCATAGAGCGCCATCTTATCAGCCTGGATACGGCCTATTTGCTTATATAACGATTGACATTCGTTCCGAAGTATCTGCTCCGCGGCTTTTGCTGAATAGCTTTCTTTTTCTATGGATCGCACCTTCGCATCCAACAAGGCGCACTGTGTTGTGATGGCCCGCAAAACAATCTGTTCAAGCCGGCCGTTATCTATGCGCACGCTTTTGCAATCCGCTTTAGGATTGTAACGGTGCATAGCGCAGAGCCAGGTCTTGTTTTTTTCTCTCCCCTTGCTCAACCGGTTTCCGCAGCAACCGCATATGAGCAGTGAAGTGAAGGGATTATCCGAGCCTGCACTTTGGCTCTTTTTTACCGACTTTATAACCGCTAAAGCCCGGTCGTACTGTTCATGACTAATGATCGCCTCGTGCGTGTTGGGGATCACCTGCTGCAGCTCCGGCGGCACCTGCTTTACACGCTTGCTGCCGACACGCACAACATGCGATTTAAACGGCACGGTATCTCCGGTATAAATGCGATTGTATAATATGTTCCGGACCGAATCATAGCTCCAGGAGGAGCGAGTTTTATATTTTCCCCTAATATCAGCAAGGTATACGGATGGTGTAGGTACCGATGCGATGTTCAGCCTTTGCGCAATATTGGTTACGGTAATCCCCTCTGCAGCCCATTTAAATATCTGCCTGACAATCTGCGCAGCCGGCTCGTCAATTACAATCGTATGGCGCACCTCTCCTTTTTTATAGCCAAAAGGGGCTGTCCCATAAACGAACTCGCCGCTTAGTTTTTTCAGATCAACAGCACTTTTGATTTTCCTTGCAATGTCTTTAGAGTACATTTGGTTGATCAGGTTGCGTATTGCAAGGTCAAGTCCGCCGGTCGATTCTCCCAGCTCCATGCTGTCAAACTGATCGTTTATGGATATGAACCGGACATTATAAGCCGGAAAAACAAACTCAAGGTAATGTCCGGCTTCCAAATAGCTGCGGGCAAATCGGGAGAGATCGCGCACGATGATCGTCCGTACTTTCCCGGATCCCACCAGCTTTATCAGGCGATTCATCCCGGGGCGGTCCATCGTTGTCCCGCTATAGCCGTCATCTATAATTTCCGAAAAATGCTCAACCGAAACCCCCTTGCTACGCAGATACTGCTTGATACATGTGCGCTGCGCCTGAATACTGCAGCTTTCATCTATACTACCGTCTTCAGCATCGCCGTCTTCTTTTGACAATCGCAAATACAGAATATCCATTCGCTCATCCAACCTGACCCACCCCCTCCACGCAGTTTTGCAGCTCGGCGATCGACCTATACGGATCACTGAAATTGAAGGCAATGGTGATGCTTTGGTTGTTATGAACCAGAACTTCCTTTATAAGCTGTTTCAGAATTTCCGGTGTTAGCGTCGGCAGAGCTTGATATTCCTTTATGACACGCAGCCATTCCTGTGTAACAGCCAGCTGCTCCTGTACCACATTCCTTCGGGCTGCAGCTGCCTCCTCCGCTTTCAATAGGGTCTTCAGTTGCTGAGAATACTTTGCCTTCATGTACTCGTACTCATTCCGATCAATAATCCGCTCAGTTAAGGCAATAAGGAGACCTTCGATTCTGTTTTCTATCCTTTTGCGCTTCGCGGTTATACTCTCAGAGGTTTCGGATGTCTCTGAAAAGGCCCGCTTAGCTTTCGGCGAATTTCTTATGCTTTCCACCAGCTGTTCAATATCCACCGCCACCTTCACTTGCTGATCGATGGCATTCCTGACCACAGCATAGATCTGCTCCTGCCTGACGTAGTGGCTTGTGCAGTGTATGTGCCCGGAATATCGATAAGTGCTGCAATCATAAAAGATGCGGCTCGGCGTATGCACACCCGCCCGGGCACAGCCCTTACCGGCCGACATGAGGCTATGGCAATCTGCGCAATAGACCAATCCCCGAAACAAATCTCTGTAATCTTCCTCCGCACTGTTCCGCTGACCATAATGCCTTCGCTTTTCAAGCTACCGGAGGTTTACCTTCTGAACCTGGTCAAATAATTCTTTAGGCACAAGCGCCGGATGTGCATTTTCAATGATTTTCCATTCCTCCACCGGGCGCCGCTTTTTTTCGAGATCGACCCTGCTCCGCATCACCCTGCCGTGAATACGGCAGCCGATATACACCGCGTCCTGTGTAATTTTGCGCACAGTACCTCGTATCCACAGCGCATCCTTATACTTTTCCGCCCTGGTCACGCCGCGCTCATAACGAAGCCTTCCCGGGCACGGAATTCCCTCTAAATTCAGTTCACGGCATATTCCGTTAAAGCTGCTTCCGTCAGCCCGCATTTGAAAAATCCGCAAAACAATCGGCGATGTCTCCCCATCGGCTCTGAAGGTGTTGTTTTTCGGATCTCTGATGTATCCGTATGGAATACTGCCTGACGAGGGCAGGTATTCACCACTGTCCATTTTAGCGTGTATGGATGAGCGGATTTTCCTGGATATGTCCTTGACATAGTAGTCATTCATCACCATTTTCAGCGGAAGCGTCAAAGCCGACGAATCCGCATCCGGTGCGGAGCTATCATAACCATCGTTAATACAAATCAGCCGCACCCCCATTTCCGGGAATATGCGTTCCACATAATTACTCGTCATTACAAAATGACGGCCCAATCTGGAAATATCCTTAACAATAACGCAGTTGATCCTGCCGGATCGTATATCCCCTATCATCCTCTTAAAGTCCGGGCGTTCAAAATCCATCCCCGTGCAGCCACTATCCGAGTATGTGTCAGCAAGAACAATATCCGTCTTATCCGCGAGGTAATGCCTGCCGATTTTCTTTTGGTTTCCGATGGAATTTTGCTCCGTGTCATCTCCGTCTTCTACAGAAAGGCGGCTATAAAGGCCGGCTTTCCACATCATATTTTTTGCATCAGATAGTATCAGGACATTGTTTGCCCGACTTTTTCGCGCCATTTCAGCCCACCTCCTTCTGCTGAAGAATTTCCTTATAATAAGCAAGTTCATTCCTGAAATTAAAGTCAATTCGGATATGCTTATCCTTATAAACATAGATTTTATCCACAAGGGTAATGACGACCTCTCTTGATAGCTCTGTAATGCCCCTGAATTCTGCAATAGAGGCCATCCAATCCCGGGGGGTGGAGTTTGCCAGGGAGTTCTCTCTATCGGCAGATAACTGCCGGATTACACGCTCCGTCTCCTCTATCATACCGGCATATTTACCCCGCATTCTCTCGTATTCATCCCGATCAATTAAATCATCGTTGAGAGCCTCATATAATTTCATGCGAAAATCACGGTATCGGTCGAGCTCGCTGTTTTTCTGAGCAATTGCCAGATTCAAACGCTTAATATGGGCATTTTCAATTTTGCTTTTTCCCATTGCCTTCAACAGCTCATCGGTATCTAAAATGATATCGATCTGCTTGGTAATTGCCCGCAAAACCGCTTGCTCCAATTTGCCGCATTCAAAGCTATGGCTGCTGCAGCCATTTCCTCTTTTGTTGGTTGAGCAAACATAATAGCTGAATACTTTATTCCCGCGTCTTACTGTTCTGCGCAGCATGGAAGCCTTGCAATCAGCGCAGAATACCATCCCGGACAGTGGGTATACAATTTCGTTTTGAGGCGCTGTACGAGTATCCCTTTCCAGCATGCGCTGCACAAGCGTGAAGGTCAGAGGCTCAATGATCGGAGCATGGTTATTCTCCACGACAACCCAATCCTTTTCTTCCCGCATCCGCATGGTTTTGATCTTATAATTTGGTGTTCCCCGTTTGCCTTGGACCAGCCTTCCAATGTAAATGGGGTTTGTCAGTATCCTGCTGATTGACACAGCAGACCAACGCGATTGAGATGAGGTCTTGAAGCCCGTTTTATACTTCAGTCCCTGGCTCCTTTTATAGTCCGCCGGTGAAAGGACCTTCTCGTTATTCAGAAAGTCTGCAATTGCCTGCTGATTATATCCCTGAAGCTTCAATGAAAAAATGCCCCTGACAACCTCGGCTGCATAATCGTCCACGACAAGCTTATGCTTATCATCAGGAGACTTACAGTACCCATAGTTGGCAAAGGCACCTAAAAACTCGCCATTGCCGCGCTGAATCTGAAACTGCCTTCGCAGTTTTTTTGATAACTCACGGCAATAGGCCTCGTTCATTATATTTTTTACCGGAATAATAATATCGTCACCGGCGCGGCTATTTTCACTGTCTACATCATCATTGATGGCAATGAAGCGCACACCGAAGGACGGGAAAATCATTTCAAGATACTTTCCCGTTTCGATATACTCTCGGCCCAATCTGGACAGATCCTTAACAATAACGCAGTTGACTCTTTTTGATTGTATCGCATGCAGAACACTGCGAAAACCGGGGCGGTCAAAATTCGTCCCGGTATAGCCGTCGTCCTGTGCTTCCTCAACCAAATGAATGTTGGGGTTATTCTGAAGAAAAGCGCGAATGACCTTGCGTTGATTCGCAATGCTGTCACTCTCGTGCTTTGCACCATCATCCTTAGATAAACGGTAATATGCAACTGCATCATATTGTTCTAAACCGAGCGTTTTTTGCCCGTCAAAATAAAGCGCCATAACAAACCTCCTAATTATCTCAGGAAATTCGTTTCCGGTGCCTGCCCGGATGGATGACCGTCCATCCTCATTGACCATATTGATTATGCATTAAAAACGTGCATTTGTCAATGGAATCACACGCTACCACAACTTTCCTGATGTGCGGTCCATGGTGTTTGCGTAAGCTAAAAGTCTATCTTGCAGGCTTACCTCAGTATCTGTATAACCGATTTCCACCACAATGCCATCATCTAAATAACAGTATGGATTGCCGATTTGTGCAACATAGTCCCGTATTCTCTCCTTGCGCGGAATTGATGTGTCGATTACCACATTCTTTATCTCCCTGAGCGAAGAACGTTCCCTGCCGGAATCCGCAAGACCGTCCATCCGGTCACCCCTTTCCTTTATAAGTAATTATTCCCTTTTTAGCTCTTTCTATTCAATTTTTAGGCTTTAATGTTCATCGGCGCCTGCAGCGGCGCCACATCCAATCGCTTCTGTATTCAAGCCTTCACTCTACATGACGGCAAAAAAATAACGGGTATCCGGCTTTCGCCGGATACCCGTTATTTTTTTGCAGCCCTGCCCGGCAGATGCTCATTTCGTAATTTCGGCCTACGCCTGCTTTACGCGCACCTGCCTAAGCGGTCTTTTTTTATGTAAGGTTTGGATTAGCCCTTGATCTTGCCCTGGTCATCCACAGTGATGACAGTGGCGAAGTCCTTGGCAGCCTTGGTGGTGTCATTGCTGACGGTGATCTTGCCGTCAAACATATCCTTCACCATAGCCTTGTAGTCGTCCTTCGTAAAGGCGCCGTCCTTCCACTGGGTGCTCTCCATGGGGATCTGGACATAGTTCAGAGTGGGATCGTCAGCGGACACCAGGCCCAGGTTGTCGATCTTGCCCTTGTACTTATCCCAGTTGCCGTTCATGATGACGTCAGTCAGGGTGTCGAAGGTAGCGGGATACAGACCCTTCATAGCGGAGGTAACAGTCAGAGCCTTGAAGCCATCGATGGTAGCCTGATCGGCACCCTCACCGGCAGCATACTTGGCAATCACGCCGGCCTGGTCCACGTCAACGCCGATGACCTTGGCGCCGTTGACCTTCTTGGCAGCGTCAACAGCGGAGGTGTAGATACCGCCGCCGCAGGCGAACACGACCTCAGTGCCGCCATTGTACCAGGTGTCCATCACAGCGGTGATGTCGGCATCGCCGAAGAACTGACCGCCATAGATGTAGTTGACCTTCACGTCGGTGAGCTTCAGCTCAGCGGCGGCAGCGTCAACACCCTGCACGAAGCCGTAGCCATAGCGGACAACGGCGGGAACAGCCATGCCGCCCAGGAAGCCCAGGTTCTTGTAGCCCAGCTTCACAGCAGCGTAGCCGGCCATGTAGCCGCACAGCTCTTCCTTGTAGATGGCGCAGTACACGTTGCTCATGTCAACGTACTTTTCCAGCTCCCAGTTGTCGGGAGTGAAGTCATACTTCTCGCCGGCCTTGGCCACACCGGCCTCCAGCAGGTCGCCCTTAGCGACGTCCAGAGCGATGAACTTAACATCCTTGTGCTGAGGAGCGGCCTCAACGATGGCGCCGCCGAAAGCATAGCCGGGCATCACGATGACATTGAAGCCCTCTTCCACGGCGCTCTCGATCATAGCCACACGGTCAGCGGTGTTATCGCCGGCGGGCTTATAATACTTGAACTCGATGTTGTTCTTCTCGGCGAAAGCCTTGCAGGCCTCATAGGTGGTCTGGTTGAAGGACTGGTCGGTGATGTCACCGTAGTCGGTGATCATAGCGACCTTGTACTTGGTTTTGTCCTTGTCCTTGTTATCATCGCCTTCCTTTTTGCCGCAGGCAAAGAGGGACAGGGACATAACAAGAGCCAGGAGCAGAGCAAGATACTTTTTCATGTCTAATCTACCTTTCTTCATTTTTTCCGCTGCTTGGGCGGATAGATTTGCATGGTATCTCTACCATGCCTGGTGCCATTTTACCAGTTCTTCTTTAAAAAAGCAAGTCCCAATTTACAAACCGATCGCAAAAGCACAGCCCCTTGTGTGTGCAAAATGCACAAAGGGCTGTGCTTTACAGTGGTTTATGGTGACGTCTCTTACTTGCCTTCCATTTTCACGGCGACCTCCAGGGCGATCTTCATCATGTTGGTGAAGGTGGTCTGGCGCTCATCGGCAGAAAGCTCGGTGCCATTGACCAGGTTATCAGAAATAGAGCAGATGGCCAAGGCACGCTTTCCCGTGTAGGCAGCGGTGCAGTACAGAGCGGCGGCCTCCATCTCCACGGCCATGACGCCCATCTTGGCAAAGCGCATGTTCCGCCCGGCAGCGTCATAGAACGTATCAGAGGAATATAGGTTGCCCACGGGCATCTTCACGCCCAACTCCTTAGCGCTCTCCACAGCGGCCATGAGCAGGTCAAAATCGCAGATGGGGGCGTAATTGCCGCCCAGCTCATACTGATCGACAAAATTAGAATTGGTGCAGGCGCCCTGGCCGGCCATGACGCTGCCCAGCTCCATATCAGCCCGCATGGCCCCGGCGGAGCCCACGCGGATGATATTCTCCACGTCGTACTGGGTATACAGCTCATAGGAGTAGATGCCGATGGAGGGCATGCCCATACCGCTGGCCATGACGGACACAGGCACACCCTTGTAGGTGCCGGTATAGCCCTGGACGCCCCGGACGTTATTGACCAGCTTTGGCTCCGTCAGGAAGGTCTCGGCAATGAACTTGGCCCGCAGGGGATCGCCGGGCATGAGAACGGTCTTGGCGAAATCGCCTTTGCTCGCGTTATTATGGGGGGTAGGCATAGTTAATTTCCTCCTTACTTTTCCATGGCCTTCACGGCCTTGACAATGCGGCTGGTGCCCAGGCGGTCGGCGCCCAGGGCCACAAAATCCTCCGCGTCCTGCAGATTGGCGATGCCGCCGGCGGCCTTGATCTTTACATGAGGGGCGACATGGGCCTTGAACAGGGCTACATCCTCCCTTGTTGCGCCACCGCCGCCAAAGCCGGTGGAGGTCTTGATATACTCCGCACCGGAGTCGGACACCACCCGGCACATTTCGATCTTCTCGGCATCGGTGAGCAGGCAGGTCTCGATGATGACCTTCAGCAGCTTTCCGCCGCAGGCGGCCTTAACGGCCTTGATCTCCTCCAGCACCTTGTCATACAGGCCGTCCTTCACCCAGCCGATGTTGATGACCATGTCAATTTCCGAGGCGCCGTTTTCCACCGCGTCCCGGGCCTCAAAGCACTTGGCAGCGGTGGTGCTGTACCCATTGGGGAAACCGATGACGGTGCAAATGGCGATTTTGCCCGCCACATACTCCGCCGCCTGTTTTACATAGCTGGCCGGGATGCATACGCTGGCGCAGCCGTACTTCACGCCGTCATCGCAGATGGCGCGGATCTCCTCCCAGGTGGCTCCCTGGCTCAAAAGGGTGTGATCCACCCGCCGGAGAATGTCCTTTACCGTGTCGTTCATATGCAAATAGCTCTCCTTTCGGTCCGTTTTCGCTCAGTATATTTGTAATAATACCACAAATCTACTGCCGCCGCAACCGGATTTAAAGCCCGATATACGGAACCACCAGCGTCAGCAGCATCACCACTGCCAGCAGCAGCGCAATGCCCATAGCTACATATCTTGTCCACTTGGGTCTCATGCGTTTTCCTCCTCCGTAATCATTCTGCGGATACTCTTCTCCACCTTCCGCCGGGGAGCCATGATCTCATGGCCGCAGCCCAGACACCGGAGCTTGATGTCCATGCCGATGCGCAGCACCAGCCACTCCTTGCTGCCGCAGGGGTGGGTCTTTTTCAGCTCCACTTTATCATTTACCTTCAGGTCCATCTCATTCTCCCCCGCCCTTTATCAGGTCCCAATAGTGCTTGGCCGCCTGCTCAGTCTTGTTGTCGGCGTATTCGTAATAGGTGGTGTCCCCCAGGCTCTCGGGCAGGTAGCGCTGCTTCACATAGTGCTTGGGATATACATGCGGATACTTGTACGCCTGGGGCTTTTCGCTGCCGGCGCTGTCCGCATGGACATTTTTCAGGTGCCGGGGGATGTCTCCCACCCTGCCCCTTTCAATGTCCTGCATGGCGGCAATGATGGCGTTGTGGGCAGAATTGGACTTAGGACTCGTTGCCAGCAGCACCGCCGCCTCCGCCAGGGGAAGCCTGGCCTCCGGCAGGCCCAGCTGCACCGCTGCGTCCACGCAGGCCTTGGTAATGGCCATGGCCTGGGGATAGGCCAGGCCGATGTCCTCGGAGGCGATGACCAAAAGCCGCCTGCACGGAGACAAAAGGTCCCCCGCCACCAGCAGCCGCCCCAGATAATACACCGCCGCATCCGGGTCAGAGCCACGGATAGACTTTTGCAGGGCTGAGAGCAGGTCATAGTGGTCGTCCCCCTCCCGGTCGTAACGCATGGCGCTGTGCTGGGCGATCTGGGATGCATCCTCCTTGGTTAAAAGCAGCTTTCCGTCCACAGGCTTTGCCGCCCGGCTCAGCAGCTCCACGGCGTTCACGGCCTTGCGCACGTCGCCGCCGCAGCCGGTGGCGATGGTCAGAGGCACCTCCTCCTCCCAAGAAAGGGGCAGGACGCTCTGCTCCTGTACGATGCCCAGGGCACGCTCCACCGCCGGGACGGTCTCCTCCGCTGTCAGGGGCTTGAACTCAAACACCGTGCTCCGGGAGAGCAGGGCGTTGTACACATAAAAATACGGGTTCTCCGTAGTGGAGGCCACCAGTGTGATCTTGCCGTTTTCCATATACTCCAGCAGGCTCTGCTGCTGTTTTTTATTAAAATACTGTATCTCATCCAGATACAGCAGGGCCCCGTTGGGGGCCACCATGGTCCCCACATCCGCCATGATATTCTTCACATCCTGCAGGGAGGCAGTGGTGGCGTTGAGATGGTAGAGAGTCTTATTGGTCTGCTTGGCAATGATGCCCGCCACGGTGGTCTTTCCCGTGCCGGAGGGGCCATAGAAGATCAGGTTTGTGGCCGTTCCGCTCTCGATAATCCGCCGGAGCATGGCTCCCGGGCCTAAAAGATGCTTCTGTCCCGCCACTTCGTCCAGGGTTTGGGGCCGGATGGCGTCGGCCAAGGGCTGCATCTGCATACGATCCCCCCTTTTTCATAGGATTTTATCATTATAACACAGCGATCCGGGAATTGCAATTTTCTTTCCCGGCATATATAATAGCCGCAAGAGGTGATGTATTTTGAAGAATCCTGTCGAGGTAAACGCCATTATTGCGGAACTGGAGCGCCTGTATCCGGACGCCCTGTGCTCCCTGGAATATAAAAAGGACTATGAGCTGCTCTTTGCCGTGCGCCTGTCCGCTCAGTGTACCGATGCCCGGGTGAACCAGGTGACCCCCGCCCTTTTCGCCCGCTTCCCCACCCTGGAGTCCTTCGCCCAGGCCGATGAGGAGGAGGTAGGGCAGTATGTCCACTCCTGCGGCTTTTGGCGGGCCAAGGCCCACGATCTGGTGGCCTCCGCCCAGATGCTTCTGCGGGACTTTGGCGGCAAGGTGCCGGATAATATGGAGGATCTCCTGCGCCTGCCCGGAGTAGGCCGCAAGACCGCCAACCTCATTTTAGGGGACATTTACGGCAAGGAGGGCTATGTCTGCGACACCCACTGCATCCGCATCACCGGGCGCTTAGGCCTCACCGATGGCAGCAAGGACCCCCTCCGGGTGGAAAAGCAGCTGCGCACCTGCCTCCCTCCGGAAAAGTCCAGCGACTTCTGCCACCGGATGGTCCTCCACGGCCGGGCCGTGTGTACCGCCCGTAATCCCCACTGCGATGCCTGCACTCTCCGTCCATTATGTGACACAGGCCGGGCCGCCGAGTGACTTCCCCCGAAATTTTCTCAAAAAGCAGTGGTGTTCGGTGTGGGCTTTGCCCTGCTGCCGGTGTTCTTCGGTCTGGACGGCGTGCTGTATTCCATGCCGGTGTCCGACGTCTTGACATTTGCCGCTGCAGCGTTTATCATTGTTAAAACCTATCGTGAACTAAATGCGGAAGGAGCGCATGTATTATGAAGAACAGAGTCATCACCATTAGCCGCGAGTTTGGCAGCGGCGGACGCACCATCGGCAAAAGGGTCGCCGAAAAGCTGGGCATCCCCTGCTACGATTCCGAGCTAATCCAGGAGCTGGAAAAGCAAACCGGCTTTGCCGCAGACTATGTGAAGGAAGCCGGTGAATACGCTCCCGGCGGCTTTTTGGCCTCGGCCCTGTCCAACCGGATGTTCGGCCCCACCAATGAGGATATTCTTTGGGCGCAGCAGTATAAGGTCATCACCGCTTTGGCCGAAAAGGGCCCCTGCGTCATCGTGGGTCGCTGCGCTGACTATATTCTCCAAGACAAGGCCGATTGTCTGAAGGTCTTCATTCACGCGGACATGGCCTTTCGGGCCCACCGCATCGTGGAGGTCTACGGCGAGCGAGACCAATCTCCGGAGGAGCGGCTGAAGGACAAGGATAAGCGCCGTGCGGCCTATCACCGCTTCTACACCGACATGAAGTGGGGCCACGCCCAAAACTACCACATCACCCTTAACAGCGGCGTTCTGGGCATCGACAAATGTGTGGACATCCTGGCCCAGCTGTTCTGACCAGCTCCCTGCGGTACTAATTTCCCCGGGACATCATATACTGCCTTGAATGAAGCAGAAAGGATGATGCCCCGTGGACATGCAGCAGGTATTGCAGCAGGTAAAAAATGATCCGCAGATGGTACAGCGCGTCATGCAATCCCCAGATGGGCAGAAGCTGATGCAGCTGCTTACAAGCGCAGACGGCGGAAGCACTCTGAGCCAGGCCGCCACAGCGGCAAGCAGCGGCAACACCGCCCAAATGGTCGCCATGCTGAAGAAGATTATTCAATCTCCGGAGGGTGCAGCCCTCATGGGCCGCCTGGGCAGCCAGATACAGCAGTAGAAGGGGGTGCGGCCATGTCGGAACTGGAAGACAAGCTCAACTCCCTCCTGTCGGATCCCGCCGGCATGGCGCAGGTGGTGCAGCTGGCCCAGCAGCTCTCCTCCACTATGGGGGCGTCTCCTCCCCAGCCGGCGTCTAATGCCGCCCCGGGCCCCTCCTCCGCTGCACCCGACCCAAATCCCGCGGGCTTCAGCTCTCTGCTGGGCAGCGTTGATCCTAAGGTCATCGCCAAATTCCTGCCGATGCTGCAATCGCTCACCGCAGACCAAAGCCATTCCATGCAGCTTTTAAATGCACTGAAGCCATACCTGAAGGAGGAGAAACAGGCTAAGGTAGAGCGGGCAGCCCGGCTGGCACGACTCATCACTGTGGGCAAGCGTTTCCTGTTGGAATGGGAGGGATGAGCAGATGTATAACCGCTACATGCGCAATGACACCGGCACCTATACCCGGATGCCGCAGGATGACGCACCTCCGCCCAGCCCCAAGCCGCCTTCGGGACCCGGAGCCTCCCCGAAGGCGAAGCCATCTCCCGGCCCGCCGCCCATACCTGCACCGCCCCACCGGCCGGAGCGAGATATTCTGAACCGCTTTCTGGAAAGGCTGCATTTGGGCGACCTGGACTCCGGCGACCTGCTGGTGCTGCTGCTCCTGTTCATGCTGTTCCGGGAGAATGCCGACGAGGAGCTGCTCATCGCCCTGGGTCTTTTACTAATCCTGTAAAAAAATATCCGTCTATGCCGGTGCACCCGGCAAAAGAAAGCAGGCACTCTTTTCGAGTGTCTGCTTTCACACTTTCGGGCGCATGGCACATGGCGCGGGCCTGACTTTTTATTGTGCTGCAATAGGTCTCTTTTTCAGGGCGAAGTGGGCATACAGAGTAAGCAGAGCGCTGAGCAGCAGCTCCGTATAGTAGCTCAATCCCCTGCTGAGAATCATACCCGGCAGCAGCAAATGCCCCGTAAACACAGGGACAAAAATCGTCAGAAACAGCTTTTCGCTTATGCCCATCCCACCCGGCAGGGGCAGCATATCCACAGATATGGAAATCGCCGCCTGCAGCAAAAGAATGGTCATGGCCGAAACGCCCTGCAGCCCAAAGGCCCTGTATACAAAATAGGTGGACAGGAACAGCGACAGCCGCTGTGCAAAGGTGATGCCCAGTACATTGAGCACCACAAGCTTATGGGTTTTAAAATATGCCGCCGTCTCCCGGTATTTTTCCATGCCGGCCTCCAGCTTTTCATGGCGGCTTTCCTTACAGCGCAGCAAATGCAGCCGCTCCAGCAGCGCCAAGCCCCCGCGCATTATGGACCGGGCCAAGGAGTTATGAAAAACCAGCACCACCAGTATCGCCACACAGATCACGTTCAGCCCAATGCCCAAATAAAACACCGGCAGGATCTGCTGCAGATAAGTATGGAGAAAGCCCTGCCCAAACACCGTCAATCCAAGGCCCATCAGCACCAGCACCGCTTTGTAGGTGATGGTGATGACCATCAGCACCAGGGTAGACACCGGGACAGGAATATCCTTTTGCCGCATATAGTATATCTGGGCGGGCTGGCCGCCGGAGGCGGAGGGGGTAATGCAGCTGTAAAAAAAACCGATGGACGAAAACAAAAAGCAGGTCCACTTTTTCAGCCGCACATGCAGGGTGCCCATCATATAGAGTATATGATAATGGACTCACCCCATATGAAGAAGACCACGCACAGCGCCGCCGGGGCCAGCCAAAGCTTCCGCACCTGTGCGATGACCGACAGCGTCTGATGCAGGTCTTCCCCGCGGAACACCATATACACCGTGACCCCGAAAACCAGGAGCAGGAACAGAATCTCCCCTATTAGCTTTTTATTCTTCATACCGCTCTCCGATCTCCGCTCCCGCCCGTGCAGACATTTCTTATACCCGAGGGCAAAAACAAAGCGCAATCCCCTATCCGAAGCTGCGCTCTGCCAAATTCTTCACCTGTGAGCCATTATACCGACCAGCCGGTGGGATGTCAACCGGTTTGTTGCCCCTCCCCGCCGGAGCTGCGCAGGCGGCTTTATGATAACGCTGCCGCCCCGAAAAGCGGCTTGAGGGCTATCTCCCGGAAAAAGCTATACAAAATAGCCATTTTTTTAAAATATTTTCCCTTGTTTTTTTTGGAGATTTTGAGTACAATAGGAGCAAGGCAGCGGTGGACCGCCGCCGATTCCCGCCGCCGGGTACCACTCCACTTCATGGTGCCGGGCGGTCAAAAAAAGGAGGAATAAAATCCCGCTGTGACTGGCGGTGCGGCAGTGTGGAGACCTGTCGTAAAGCGGCGCACCCATAGCGGTGGCCGTGAGGCTGCTCCTTGCGGAGGCAGAGCAGCTGCAGTCAAGTAAAATGGCAAAAGTCATTCTCAAGAACCTGAAGAAAGTCTACCCCAACGCAGAGAAGAAAAAGAAAGGCAAAAAGGGCGAGGAGGTCAAAAAATCCAACCTGCAGATCACGGCCGAGGGCGTCGTGGCCGTGCAGGAGTTCAACCTGGAGATTGCCGACAAGGAGTTTATCGTCCTGGTCGGGCCCTCCGGCTGCGGCAAGTCCACCACCCTGCGCATGGTCGCCGGTCTGGAGGAGATCAGCGATGGTGAGCTGTACATCGGCGACAAGCTCATGAACGATGTAGAGCCCAAGGATCGGGACATCGCCATGGTCTTCCAGAACTACGCCCTGTACCCCCATATGACGGTATACGAGAACATGGCCTTCTCCCTGAAGCTGAAGAAGACCCCCAAGGACGAGATCGACCGGAAGGTCCGCGAGGCCGCCGAGATTCTGGACATCACCCAGTATCTCGACCGCAAGCCCAAGGCCCTTTCCGGCGGCCAGAGGCAGAGGGTTTGTATCGCGGAAAGCCTGATGCTATCCCCCAGGCTCCTGATTGCGGATGAACCGGTTTCGGCTCTGGATGTGACGATACAGGCGCAGGTCATCGCGCTGCTGAGGAACATACAGAAGGAATTGGGCCTTGCCATCCTCTTTATTTCCCATGATATGCGTGTGGTGTACCAGCTGAGTCAGCGGGTTATGATCATGAAAGACGGGGAAATTGTGGAAAGCGGGGATGTGGACGATGTTTATTTCCATCCGAAGCATCCTTATACGAAAAACCTGCTGGAAGCGGCGGGAATTGAGTCCCCCGGAACGGATTCCTCCGGTCCGGCGGTATGAACGCAGAAGCTGCGCGGCGGTTACTGCTAAGTGAGA
>OHOA01000247.1_pt1 | contig 32337 bp, 27 predicted proteins | sample 1569681 | NCBI WGS metagenome assembly OHOA01 (sample SAMEA3879609, study PRJEB24766) | human gut metagenome | biome: human-associated habitat; feature: feces | place: USA | collected 1985/1987 | reverse complement strand
CCGAAGATGGCGCGCAGCAGGCGCTCTTCGGCGGTCAGCTCGGTTTCGCCCTTCGGCGTGACCTTACCGACCAGAATATCGCCGGCGTGAACCTCCGCACCCACACGAATGATGCCGCGGTCATCAAGGTCGCGCAGCAGATCTTCGTTGACGTTCGGGATGTCGCGGGTAATCTCTTCCGCGCCGAGCTTTGTATCTCTGGCTTCCATCTCATACTCTTCGATATGGATGGAGGTATAAACGTCGTCGCGTACGATTTTCTCGTTCAGCAGGACGGCGTCCTCGTAGTTGTAGCCTTCCCAGGTCATGAAGCCGATGAGCGCGTTCTTGCCGAGCGCGATCTCGCCGTTCTTAATGGCCGGGCCGTCCGCCAGAACATCGCCCACTTCAACGCGGTCGCCGCGGTTGACGATCGGGACCTGGTTGATGCAGGTGCTCTGGTTGGAACGCATGAACTTTGTGACGACATAGTCGTCGATATCGCCGTTATCGGTCGTCACGCGAATAAGGTCTGCACTGACGCTCTTAACGACACCTGCGCGTTCGCACAGGACGCAGACGCCGGAGTCAACGCCTGCTTTATACTCCATGCCGGTACCGACGATCGGAGACTCGGTGCGGAGCAGCGGAACTGCCTGACGCTGCATGTTCGCGCCCATCAGAGCACGGTTCGCGTCATCGTTTTCGAGGAACGGGATCATCGCCGTTGCAACGGAGAAGACCATACGCGGGGAAATATCCATGTAATCGACGCGGGTCGGCTCAACCTGAATGAACTCGCCCTTGAAACGTGCGAGAACGCTGTCGTTTGCAAAGGTGTTGTCTTCATTCAGCTTTTCGTTTGCCTGCGCAACGATGAACTCGTCTTCCACGTCCGCCGTCATATAAACGACTTCGTCCGTGACCTTGCCCGTCGCCTTATCAATCTTTCTGTACGGCGCCTCAATGAAGCCGTAGTGGTTGATTCTTGCGAACGTTGCAAGGTAGGAGATCAGACCGATGTTCTGACCTTCCGGGGATTCGATCGGGCACATGCGGCCGTAGTGTGTGTAGTGAACGTCTCGAACCTCGAAGCTCGCACGGTCACGGGAAAGACCGCCCGGGCCCAAAGCGGAGAGACGGCGCTTATGCGTCAGCTCGGCCAGCGGGTTCGTCTGGTCCATGAACTGGGACAGCGGAGAAGAACCGAAGAACTCCTTGATTGCTGCAACGACCGGACGGATATTGATGAGAGAATGCGGTGTAAGGGATTCCATATCCTGACCCTGCAGCGTCATACGCTCGCGGATCACGCGCTCCAAGCGGGAGAAGCCGATGCGGAACTGGTTCTGCAGCAGCTCGCCGACGGAACGGATACGGCGGTTGCCGAGCTGGTCGATATCGTCCGTAAAGCCGAGGCCGACAGCCAGGCAGGTCATGTAGTTGATGGAGGAGAAAATATCATCAATGATGATGTGGTTCGGGATCAGCTCGTCATGACGTGCGGTGAGCTGCTCTTTGAGCTTCTCTTCGTCGTCGCCGCACGCTTCGAGAATCTCGGAGAGCACTGCGTAGCGCACACGTTCGTTGATGCCGCACTCTGCCTCTGCATCAAAGGAAACATATTTTGCGATATCGACCATGCCGTTTGAGATGACCTTCGTCTCCTTGTCGTCCTCAAGGGCAACCCAGGCGGTGGTCACACCGGCGTTGTCGATGTCTTCGGCAAGCGTGCGGGACACAACGGTGCCCGCCTCTGCCATCACCTCGCCGGTCGCCGGGTTGACGATCGGGCGGGAAAGCTGACGGCCGGTGATTCTGCCGGCGAGGTTCAGCTTCTTATTGTACTTATAACGGCCGACTCTGGAGAGGTCGTAGCGTCTCGGGTCGAAGAACAGGCCGTTCAAATGGAACTGCGCGCTTTCAACCGTGGGCGGCTCGCTCGGACGGAGCTTTCTGTACACCTCAAAGAGGCCTTCCTCCATGGTGTGCGTGGTATCCTTATCGATGGTCGCAAGGATGCGCTCGTCTTCGCCGAAGTATTCTTTGATCTCTTCGTCGGTTCCGAGACCGAGTGCGCGGATGAACGCGGTCATCGGGAGCTTTCTGTTTTTATCGATACGCACGTAGAGTACGTCATTCACATCGTTTTCGTACTCCAGCCATGCGCCGCGGTTCGGAATGACGGTGGAAGAGAAAAGCTGTTTGCCTGTTTTATCGTACTCCATCTTATAATAGACGCCCGGAGAACGAACAAGCTGGGAAACGATAACACGTTCTGCGCCGTTGATCACAAAGGTGCCGGACGGTGTCATCAGCGGGAAATCGCCCATGAAGACTTCAGATTCCTTGATCTCGCCCGTTTCCTTGTTGAGAAGGCGTGCAGTGACGCGCAGGGCTGCCGCATAGGTAGCATCGCGCTCTTTGCATTCCGTTACCGTGTAATTGGGTTTTTCGTCGAGCTTGTAGTTCACGAAGTCCAGAACCAGATTTCCGTTGAAATCCGTAATGCCGGAGACGTCGTCAAAAACTTCCTTCAGACCTTCCTTCAGGAACCAGTCGTAGGAATTTTTCTGAATCTCGATCAGGTTCGGCATATCGAGAACTTCATTGATGTGCGAGAAGCTCATGCGTGTGTTCTTGCCAAGCTGTACCGGCTTAACATTCACCATTGACTCAACCACTCCATTCTTAGTATTTGACCCGTGTTTTTAAGCAAAATCACTTAAAAACGGCGGAAAGAATATCCGTTCATGTGAATTTTATAGATTATGCTTGATTATTTTTCGGAACTGTGTTATAATGCAGATCAGAGAAAGAAATGGCATATCTATCCATGATGATACATTGTAATATGATACACCGTATCTGTGGATTTGTCAAGCCTTTTTCCGAAATTTTTCGGGTTTTATTCCCTTTTTCTTTTCTCAAATTCCAAAGCAGAATAAATTGAATTTTGACCCGTATACCCGATAGCACATGGACCTTGTAAACTGCAATCGGGCTTTATTTTTATCCGCTGCTAGTCATTTTAATTTGAGGAGGAACACTGTATGAAAAAGCATTTTGCAAAGCAGATTCTCGCCGCTGCCCTTGCAATCAGCTTCGTGTGCGGGCTTTCGGCATGCCGTGAACGCGAAGAAGAGCAACTCACGTTAAAGCCGGTGATTTATCTTTATCCGGAAGAAGAAACGGACGTCTCGGTTACGCTCGCGTACGACGGAACGCTCACTTGCACCTACCCGAATTACAAAACCGGCTGGCATGTTTCGGCGAAACCTGACGGCACTCTGACGGACGAGGACGGCCAAACGTATAACTACCTGTACTGGGAAGGCACGGACAGCGCGGAATACGACCTTTCCCACGGCTTCTGCGTAGCGGGCAGCGACACCGCCGCTTTCCTCGAAAATGCCTTGCGCGACCTCGGACTCACCCGCAAAGAAGCAAATGAATTCATCGTGTACTGGCTTCCCCAGATGCAGGAAAATCCCTATAATCTCATCGCGTTTCAGTCCGACTGCTATACGCAGGTGGCGCAGCTGGATATCTCCCCCGCGCCCGACACGCTCCTTCGGGTCTTCATGGCGTGGAAACCGCTTGAAGAGAAAGTCGACATTCCCGCGCAAACGCTCACCGCTCCCGCCCGCGACGGCTTCACAGCGGTGGAATGGGGCGGCAGCCGCATAAACTGAGCCGTAGCTCTTGCCCGTGCAGAGTCTCACGGCGTTCATACCGCTTAAAAACACGCAAAACCTTCCCGGTTTCCAAACGGAAACGAAGCCGGGAAGGTTTTTGTTTTGTTTATGTTGAATTTTGGATGCCGAAGAAATTAAGTTAAAAGCGAAAGCCGCTTTCAAAACGAATTATTGCGTTTTAAGTATGTACTTGTGTGTACTTTCACGCAGATTCGCTTACGTTTCTGCCTCTTTCCCCTCGCCTTTTTCGTCCGCCTCGGTATCCTCGCAGGCACAGATGGACGCGAACGTGTAGGACTCCAGCTTATTGCGCACAAGCTGCGAGACCTCACCGTAGATGTGATGCAAACGGCACGAGGTGCGCTGGCAGCTGTACGCATCGCCCTGGCAGCGGGAAATCATATACGGCCCCTCCACCGCCTCGATCACGCTGCGCAGCGTGATCTCCTTCGGCGGCTTTGCAAGCTCATAGCCGCCCTTTGCGCCCTTATACGAGCGCACGATGCCGTCCGAAACGAGCGTGCGCAGGATCTTCAGCGTAAAGCGCAGCGTGACGCTTGTGCGCTCCGAGATCGTTTTGGCATCTGCGCGCCCGGGGTTCACGGCCAAAAATTCCACGATGCGGACTGCGTAGTCCGCTTCCAGTGTCATGTGCATGGTATGTGCCTATCCTTTCGGGATCAATCCAGAAAATCCTTCAGCTTCTTGCTGCGGCTCGGGTGACGGAGCTTTCTGAGCGCCTTTGCTTCAATCTGGCGGATACGCTCACGGGTGACATTGAATTCCTTGCCCACTTCCTCGAGCGTGCGGCTTCTGCCGTCTTCAAGACCGAAGCGCAAGCGCAGCACCTTTTCCTCACGCGGGGTGAGGGAATCGAGCACATCGCCGAGCGTTTCGCGCAGCAGCGTATGGGAAGCGGCATCTGCCGGGGCCGGTGCGTCGTCATCCGGGATAAAGTCGCCAAGGTGGCTGTCCTCTTCCTCGCCGATCGGCGTTTCAAGGGAGACAGGCTCCTGCGCGACGCGCATGATCTCGCGCACTTTATCAACCGGCATATCGAGCTCGTCGGAGATTTCCTCCGCGGTCGGCTCATGGCCGCTCGTGTGGAGCAGCTGGCTGGAGACCTTCTTCACCTTATTGATGGTCTCCACCATGTGCACCGGGATACGGATGGTGCGAGCCTGGTCGGCGATGGCGCGCGTGATGGCCTGACGAATCCACCACGTTGCGTAGGTGGAGAACTTGAATCCCTTTGTATAATCGAACTTTTCAACAGCCTTGATGAGGCCGAGATTGCCCTCCTGAATGAGGTCAAGGAACTGCATGCCACGGCCGAGATAGCGCTTCGCGATGCTGACGACAAGACGCAGGTTCGCTTCGGAAAGGCGCTTCTTTGCGGCTTCGTCGCCGTCCTTGATGGCGATGGCAAGGCGCACTTCTTCTTCGGAGGAAAGCAGCGGCACGCGGCCGATCTCTTTCAGGTAAACTTTGACCGGGTCATCGATGGCGACGCCTTCCATACCCATGCCGGCATCAAAATCGTCCGTATCTGCGCCGGATACTTTGGAAAGGTCGATGTCATCAATCTGGATATCGCTGAAGTCATCGATAATCTCAATGCCGTGCGATTCCAGTGTATCATAGAATTTTTCAATGTGCTCCGGGTCGAAATCCAATTCGCCGATAGCGTCGAGGATCTCCTTTGTGGTGAGCTGGCCTTTGCTTTTGCCGAGCTCAATCAGATCGCGGATCACGGTTTTCTTATCGGGTGCTGCCATAGTTTATCATACCTTTCCTGTGTTTTCCCTTATTCCCTCGGCAGCGTCTGCACGCTGCCTTTTTATCTCCATTCTGTTTTAAAGCATAACGTTCCTATTTTTTCTGTTTGCGCAGTGCATCGAGCTGCGCCTGCAGGTCGGCGGGGTTCGCACCACGCACCTTATCGGTATCGGTCAACGCGCCTTCGCTCAAAATGATCTGCACGTATTCTTCCGCGTCTTTGGCGGTGATGCCGGCGTTTTCCTGCACAATCTTCGCAAGGCGGCCCATTTCGTCCGGCGTACATTCCGCCGAAAAGTCTGTAATCTGCGGCGATGTGACCGTTTCTTCGTTTATAATCTTGCCCAGGAGGCTCTGATATAACCGGCGATTGAACGCCGTCACGAATTTTTCGGGCGGCACGCGGCGGTTCAGGCTCTGTGCGAGGTCATTATTGTGGAAAAGGCACGCGATGAGCCGCTCTTCGGCGTTGGCCACGCGGACATAGCGGCGCTTTTCGGGGTTTACGGTATCGCGCCGCGCGGAAAGCTGCTCCGTCATGTCCCTTTGCTGCTGCCGCTGCGCCGCACGCGCTTTTTTGCGCACGGAAACGGACATCTGCTGCAAAATGGCGTTTTTGTCAACGTTCAATTCCTGCGAAAGGCGGCTGACGTACACGTCGCGCTCAATGGCGTTTTCAAGGCCCGCCAGCAGCTCTACGGCGGCCATCAGGTATTGAATACGCCCGTTTTCGTTGCTTAAATCATACCCGCTTTTCAGCTTTGCAAGGCGGTATTCCACATCGTTGCCGCTTTGCTCAATGAGCCTACGGAAACGCGCCGCGCCTTCATCACCGCATGCGTTGATGAACTCGTCCGGGTCCTTGTTGCCGGGCACGGCCATGACGCGCACCAAAAGCCCTGCGCCGCGCAGAATGGGAATGGCGCGCTGTGCGGCCTTTTGACCGGCTTCGTCGGAATCGTAGCAAATGACGACCTCTTTCGCATAGCGGGCAATGATGCGCGCCTGCTCTGCGGTGAGTGCCGTGCCGAGCGACGCAATGGCGTTTTCAATGCCCGCTTTGTGCAGCGAGATGACGTCCATATAGCCCTCAGCCAAAATGATGCGGTCGTTTTCGAGCGCGTTTTTTGCAAAATTCATCGCGAAAAGACCGCTGCTCTTGTGGTAGACCGGGGTATCCGATGTATTTATGTACTTCGGCTTTTCATTTGTCAAAATGCGCCCGCCGAACGCGACCACGTTGCCGCGCAGATCAATGATAGGAAACATGACGCGTGCGTGGAAACGATCCATCGCGCGGCCGGAGCGCGTCTCCACCGCGACGTTCGCCGCAATCATCTCGCGCTCGGAATAGCCCTTGGAGCGCAGGTGATTGACGAGCGCAAAGCGGCTTTCCGGCGCCCAGCCGAGCCCGAAATGGCGGATCATTTTCATGGGCAGGCGTCTGCGCGCGAAATAATCAAGCCCCGGCTTACCCTCCGGGCTTAAAAGCGCGCTGTGGAAAAAGCGGGCGGATTCGCGGTTGATTTCCAGCACGCGTTGACGCAGGCGGCTCATGGAATCGTCCACGCCCTGCTCCGGCATTTGCAGCCCCACGCGGTCCGCGAGCATTTTCACGGCCTCGATGTAATCGAGATTTTCAATCTTGCGAATGAATGTGATGACATCGCCGCCCGCGCCGCAGCCGAAGCAGTAAAACGAGTTATTCTCCGGGTAGACGTTGAAGGACGGTGATTTTTCGTTGTGGAAGGGACACAGTCCCACCATGTTTTTGCCGCGCCGCTTTAGGTTGACATACGAGGAAACGATGTCTGTAATGTCGCAGCGCGATTTTAAGTCCTGCATAAAGGACTCCGGCAACGGCATTCCACCGCCCCCTTTCGTGACCGCCGGCGCGATGCCGTTGGGATTACGGGCAAAGCTCGGAGCAAAACGCCCTGATTTTTGCCCTCATAGTATTATATACGCCGCAAACGGCGAAATTACTTCTTTTATTCTTCAAATTCAAAAAATTTTTTTCCGTCTTCTGTCACATCGACCTGCCCATTTGTGGCATCCGCAAGTTTTTTGCGGAATGTGCCGAGCAGCTCGGACGCCAAATGGAATTTAACGGTAACTTTTTCCTCAAAGACCGTGTCGTCCGTCACGCCGCCGCATTCCGGAACAAGCGATGCAACGCGGCCGTACCGGCCGTAATCGCAGGTGAGCGACAACAGCAAGCACTCGCGCATGGTAATGATCTGTGCCGCCTGCAGGGCGATGGACGCAGTGTGCGAATACGCACGAACGAGACCGCCGCCCCCGAGCAGAATGCCGCCGAAATAGCGCGTGGCAACCGTGACGACATCCGTAACGCCGCTTTTGCGCAGGACATCCAGCACCGGCATACCGGCCGTGCCCTGCGGCTCGCCGTCATCCGAAAAGCGCATGGTGCCGTCGCGCAGGATATACGCATAGACGTTGTGACTGGCATCCCAGTGCTCGGATTTTTTGGACGTGATGAAATCGAGCGCCTCCTGCTCGGTCTGCACCGGGCAGGCATAGCCGATGAAACGCGATCGCTTTTCCACAAACTGGTCCTGCGCGTTTTTCCGCACGGTTTTGTACTCTGCCATTTTTACCGCTCCCCTCTGTTTTGAAACGAACGCGATTTGCCTTTGGAGAAAAAATGGGCGATGCCCGAAAGAGCACCGCCCTGAACGATCCATATAAATTTACTTCGTGATACCGTAGCGCTTGTTGAACATATCAACACGACCGCTTGTATCAACCAACTTCTGCTTACCCGTAAAGAACGGATGGCACTTGGAGCAAATTTCAACGCGGATGTCCTTCTTCGTGGAACGCGTGTGAATCACATTGCCGCATGCGCAGGTAATGGTCGTTTCCTGATAGTCCGGATGTATATTCTTCATATCTGTCACCTCTTTCGGTTGATCTGCGGTTAGTCGGTTAACAGCGAAGTTAACACATAAACATAGCGCTAATTATGTTATCACAAAAAATTCTAAAATGCAAGGTCTTTTTCAAAAAAACAGAAAACTTTTTTCTTTTTCTTCCCGAAAGCATCCGTCTTTTTCGTTAGGCGCCGATGTAGCGAAGGTATTCTTCGAGGCAAAAGGAGAGTCTGCGGATGGCGGCGGCGTGCTCTGTGCCGACATAGCGCAGGACAAGATCATTGCGTTTAAGGCCGGTTTCGTCCTCTTTTCCGGCGGGATAGCGGAACACAAAGCCGTAATGCGCCATGTTTCTTTGCAGCCAGCCGTAGGTATCCGTTGTCGAAAACGTCGCGGGGTCATCCTGCACGGTGACGCACAGGCCGCTTTGCAGGTCACTTGTGCCGGGCGCGGACACGGTGGATTTTGCGTCTTCGCGCGCCATAATCTTGGTGGAACCTGCCGTGATAAGGCGCTCGACTTCGGCATTATAAAGCGCTTCCTGCTCTGCATAGGACACATAGCCGCCGGAAAACTTGAGTGTGACACCGTCTGCCTTTGCGGCATCGCACAGTGCGGTGAGTGCCGGCACAATGCGGGCATCGACCGTGACGCTGTCAAACGCGGCGGTCTCCTCGGGGGCGAAATCCGCCTCCGCAGGGTGGTCTTCGTTGATGACGAACAGATTCACGCTGTCCTCAAGCACGGGCAGGTCGTTTTCCTCCGTGCTTGCAGCGGGAGACGCGGTGGGCAGTACGGTAGCCTGCGGCAGGGAATCCTCCGGATCTTCGGGCGGGAAAAGCACCGGCAAACCCCACATGACGAACAGTGCAAGCGCCATGAAAGCGGCGGCGCAGATAAGCAGAACGCCCGTCCAACGCTTTAGGTTCATAATGCGCTCCAAATGCAGCGGACGCGGCTTTTGGATGGGGCTGTATTTTTTTCGTTTCCGCACGGTGCTCTCCCCTTTCTTTCGGTATCTTTTACTATTATATCGGATGACGGGAAAAAAGCAAGTCGAATTCCTTTACAACAGAAAAACGCCCGAGCCGTGAAGCCCGGGCGCTGTGCATTTCAGTTAACGCTATTTTTTGAAGAATTACTTCTTTTTGCTTTTACGGGAGGGGATCTCGGTGGTTTCCGGGTCTACCTTTCCCATTTCGGAAGCTGCACTGCTAAGACCGTCCTCGCCGCTGCTGAGCTTGCCGTTATTGACGATGAGGTTCGTGACAATGCCGACGATGAGGGCAACAGCCAAAGACGTGATGTTCAGCAAAGCGCCGCCGGTGATGCTGTTCGTGCCGAAGCCGAAGTACAAACCGCCGATGCCGCAGACGAGGATGGAGCTGACGACGAACAGGTTCTTACTGTTGCCGAGATCAACACGGTGGAGCATCTGGAGACCGGAAACGGCGATGAAGCCGTAGAGCGCGATGCACGCGCCGCCCATGACGCACTTCGGAATGGAGTTAATGAGCACGACGAACGGAGTGAAGAAGGAAAGCACCATGCAGCCGAGTGCCGCGGTGAGGATGGAAACGATGGAAGCGTTGCCGGTGATGGCGATGCAGCCGATGGACTCGCCGTAGGTGGTGTTTGCACAGCCGCCGAAGAACGCGCCCACAATGGAGCCGAGGCCATCGCCGATGAGGGTCTTATCGAGGCCCGGGTCTGCGATGAGGTCGCGGTTGACAACCGTGCTGAGGTTCTTGTGGTCAGCGATGTGCTGTGCGAGCTCGACGACGCCGATCGGAATGTAGATCATGGCGATGTTGCCGATGGCAGCCGCATCAAGCGGATACTGGCCGTTCGTCTCGATTGCTTTGAGGAAGAAGAACTTCGGATAATCGACGATGCTGGTGATGCTGAATGTGCCGAATGCATCGATGAACGGCTGGAAGGAAAGGAGCTTGAGGCTCTCTGTGCCCGTTGCCATGCCGATGATTGTAAAGACGAGTGCAAGCGCATAGCCCGCGCCGATGCCGACGATAAACGGAATGAGCTTGACGGTTTTGGAGCCCTTAACGGACGCAATGACAATCATGAAGAAGGTGAAGATGCCGCAGATGATGGCAGCCCAGTTGTAGGTCTCGCCGTATACGACAGCTGCAGCGCCGTTGCCCATGATCCAGCTTGTTGCCGTGCCGGAGAGGGACAGACCGATGAGCGCGACGATCGGCCCGATGATGACGGACGGCATCAGCTTATTGACCCAACCGGAGCCGACGACCTTGATGACAAGACCGATGATGACGTAAACAAGACCTGCGAACGCAACGCCGATGAGCATGCCCCAGTAGCCGTAATTCTGACCGATTGTAGCCGCATACGCGCCGAGGAAGGTGAACGAAGAGCCGAGGAATACCGGGCTTCTGCGCTTGGTGCAGAACAGGTATACGATGGTGCCGATGCCCGCGCCGAACAGTGCGGCTGCGGCGTCTGCCTGCAGGCCGTAGCTGGTGACAAGCAGCGGTACGAGCAGCGTAGCCGCCATGATGGCGATCATCTGCTGGAATGCGAAGACCAGTGTTTTGCTGAACTTCGGCTTATCTTCGATGCCGTAAATCAACTTCATGAAATCATTTCCTTTCTTCCGAACCGTGGTTTCATTTCTTACCCCAAAACACGTTCTCTTCTCCCCTATGCTTTTCCGAGCATAAAGAAAAGCTCTGCCTGTAAAATGGGCAGAGCTTGAGCCTTGTCAGCACGCCGTCTGTAAAGACGTATTAAGAGTCAATCTTGCCAATATCACAGTATCGGGGTTAAAGATCATATTTCGTTTTCCAACGCTAAACTATAGCACAACATTCGACGAAAGTCAACGTAATTCGCTCGCTTGTGAATAGTTTGTGAATATTCATCAAAAAAAGGCAGCACAAGACAGAAAAAGCTCTCCGAACCATGCGAAGAGCTTTTTCGTTTACAAGGATTACTGGTTTTTATTCGGTTTATAGCTGACTGTGCCGCACAGGCGATCGCCTGCGTCGCCGGCTGCGGTGGGAATGTAGCCGTTCTCGTTCAGCGGTCCGGGTGCGTAGTTTGCCGCGTAGATTTTGACGTCCGGGTGCTTTTCATACAGCAGCTTGATGCCTACCTCGGACGCGAAAATGCACATGAACTTGATGTTCTTGCAGCCTGCGTCCTTTAAAAACTGGATGGCTGCGTCTGCGCTGCCGCCTGTTGCAAGCGCCGGATCAACAACGACGACGGGGCCGTCTGCGGTATCGACCGGGAGCTTAAAGTAATACGTCATCGGCTTTAGGGTTTCCTCGTCGCGGTAAAGGCCGATGTGGCCGACCTTTGCCGTGGGCGAAAGCTCACGCAAGCCGTCTACCATGCCGAGACCGGCGCGCAGAATCGGAACGATGGTGAAATCCTCTGCAAGTACCGGGGTAATGATCTTCTGCAGCGGCGCCTGGATCTCCACGTCCTTCGTTTTGAGCTCCTTGAGCGCCTCATAGCCCATAAGCATGGCAAGCTCTTTGACGAGTTCGCTGAATTCCTTGGTGCCGGTGTTAACGTCGCACAGGTGGCTGACCTTGTGCTTGATGAGCGGGTGGTTGAAAACCGTAAGATTGGAAAGATATGCTTCCATGTTTGACCTTCCTTAGTCCGTAAGACGGCGCACCGCCTTGTTTCGTTTATTTTCAAAGAGTATCATAGCACACGCTTTGACAAAAATCAACCGAAAGAGACGCGTCTTGACGGAAAAGCGCCGAAATGCTACAATAAATCAAAGAGTTTAAAAAAGGATTGACAAGCATGCCTATGAAGCTGAAAGCCCAGCTGATGGACGATGTTACCGTAAAGCGCGCTTTGACGCGGCTTTCTTATGAAATCATTGAAAAAAGCCGCGACCTCGAAAACGTGGTGCTCATCGGCATCAAAACGCGCGGTGTGCCGCTTGCGGAGCAGATCGCGGCGAACATTGAGACGCACACCGGTGTAAAGGTACAGACCTGCACACTGGATATTACATTCTACCGCGACGACCTGACAAAGCGGCACGACCTGCCGACTGTGAACACGCAGACGCTTCCGGTCGACCTCAACGACAAGGAAGTCATTTTGGTGGACGATGTGCTGTTTACGGGCCGCACGGTGCGCGCGGCGATCGACGCGGTGTTCCGTTTCGGGCGGCCGGCGCGCATTCGGCTGGTCGTTTTGGTCGACCGCGGTCACCGCGAGCTGCCCATTCGCCCTGATTTTGTGGGCAAGAATATCCCCACCTCTCTACGCGAGATCATCGCCGTGCATTTGGAAGCTGTGGACGGCAAGACGAACGTGGAAATCTACGAGCAGGACGAGAACGAACCGGAAATCTACGGGCAATGACCCGCTTTTAGTGCAAAAATCAAATTAAAAGAAGGTATAAACATGGCTGTAATTTTGGCAAGCAGTTGCCTTTTAGGCTGCGAATGCCGCTATAAGGGCGACGGCTGCAAGTGCGATGCGCTCATTAAGCTTGCAGAAAGCAACACGATCATCGGCGTATGTCCCGAGCAGATGGGCGGCCTGCCCACGCCCCGCGACCCGGCGGAGCGGCAGGGTGACAAGGTGATCTCCTGTGCAGGCAAGGACGTGACGAAGGCGTACACAAAAGGCGCAGAGACGGCGCTGTACTTTGCGAAGCTGAATCACGTGGATTTTGCCGTGATGAAGGCGAAAAGTCCGTCCTGCGGCAAGGGACTCATTTACGATGGCACGTTTACGGGCAACAAGATTCCCGGCAACGGTGTAACCGTGGAGCTTCTGAACGCGAACGGCATCCCGGTGTTTACAGAGGACGAACTGGATCAGCTTCCACTGTAAAGCAAAACATCTTAACATAAAGAATTGGGCCTGCTGCGCTTTGCGGCGGGCTTTTTGCTTGAAGATATAAAGAAAAGCTGTGCGTAAAGTTTTATTGCTTTACGTACAGCTTTTTGAATTTTATGTAATGCTGTTTTGCTTTACAGATTACTTCTCGTCGAAGAACGCCTTGAAGCCCTTGTAGGCCATGTAGACATCGAGCTTGGAGACAACCTCAAACGGTGCGTGCATGGAGAGCACCGGCACACCGATGTCGAGCACGTCGACATTGAGGTTCGCGATGAACTTTGCGACCGTGCCGCCGCCGCCCTGATCGACCTTGCCGAGCTCGCCGATCTGCCAGAGCACGCCTGCATCGTCAAACGTGCGGCGGATTTTGGCGACGAACTCTGCGTTCGCGTCGGACGTACCGCCCTTGCCGTGTGCGCCGGTGTACTTGGCTATGCCCAGACCGCCGTTGATGTAGGTGGAGTTCTGTGCCTCGTAAACGGAAGCATAATGCGGATCATATGCCGCGGTGACGTCGGCGGAAATGCAGGTGGACTTGGAGAGCACGTGACGCGGCTCTTCGCCCTCTGCCTGCGCGAGGTCAGCGATGAAGTAACGCATGTACTCGGAGTTGAGGCCCGTGTTGCCGTCGCTGCCGGTCTCTTCCTTATCGGTGAGCACAGTGACGACGGTCTGCACCGGGTTCTTGCAGTTGAGAATAGCTTCAAGTGCCGGGTATGCGCAGACGCGGTCATCGTGGCCGTAAGCGCCGACGAGGCTGCGGTCAAAGCCGATATCCACCGCCTTGAACGCCGGGACGAACTCGATCTCTGCGGAGATGAGGTCGGCTTCTACGATGCCGTACTTCTCGTTTAAGAGACGCATGATGTTCAGCTTATAGGCATCCTTAGCCTCCTCGTCGCGAACCGGGCGGCTGCCGATGAGGATGTTAAGGTCTTCGCCTGTAAAGGCAGTACCCAGCGGCTTTGTAGCCTGATCCTGACCGAGGTGCGGCAAAATGTCTGTGATGGTGAACTGCGGATCGCCCGCTTCTTCACCGATGCAGACCTTGATGACCGTGCCGTCGCTCTTCACGACAACGCCGTGCATGGCGAGCGGAATCGCCGTCCACTGGTACTTTTTGATGCCGCCGTAGTAGTGCGTTTTGAGGTACGCCATCTCGGAGGATTCATAAAGCGGGATGGGCTTTAAGTCGAGACGCGGGTTATCGATGTGTGCTGCGGCAATGCGAACGCCGTTTTTGCAGCCCTCTTTACCCATGATGGCAAGGCAAATTGCTTTACCGCGATTGTTGTAATACACTTTGTCGCCCGCCGCATACTTGTGCTTCGGGTCGAACGGCACAAAGCCGTGCTTTTCTGCAGCCGCGACCGCGTACTCAACGGATTCGCGCTCGGTTTTGGCGCTGTTTAAAAATGCCTTGTAGCCTTCGCAGAACTTATCTGCTTTTTCGATCTTCTCATCTGTGACCTTGAAAAAGCCGTTCTTGCGCGGGTTGAGGAGCATTTCGGACAGCTCTTTTGCGGATTTTTCCGCTGCTTTTTTAGCCATTTTCAATTCCCCCATACAATTTTTCGTAAGTTTCTTTATACTGAAGGACTTTCTGGACGTAAAGACGCGTTTCTTCAAACGGAATTTCTTTTAAGGTCACTCCGTCTTCGGAATATGCGGGGTCCGAAAGCCACGACGTAACGTTTCCCATGCCTGCATTGTAGGCGCAGACCGCTGTGGCGAGGTTGTCGTACTCGTTTAAAAGCACGCGCAGCAGCGCACAGCCGTATTTGATGCTGATTTCGGGGTCGAGCAAAGCGCTTGCGTCATATTCCCCGCCGATATGCGTTTGCATCCAGTCAAACGTTTCGGGCATCATCTGCATAAGCCCGAGCGCGCCGACCGGGGACTCCGCCTCGGGGTCGAAATCGCTTTCCGCCTTGATGACGGCATAGACAAGGCTTTGCGGCAAGTCGTACTCCTTCGCTTCTTTTTTGACGATGGATCCGTACTTGCGCGGGTAAAGCATGTGGTCTACATCGGGATGCAGCCTTTGCACCGCGAAAACAACGAGCACGGCAGCTGCAATGCCGGCGATAAGAATCCATGGCCACAAGGGCTTCTTTTTGGACTTTTTTAAATGTTTGCTTCTCTTATTCAATCGGATTCACCGGGGTGTGCGCAGCCGAGCACTGCGAGCATATTATCCATATCGTCCGCCGAAACAGCGACGGTGTTATCGAGTGTGTAATCGGAGCGGTCGATGTAAAAATCGTCGCCCTGCTGGGCGTGCATGCGCGTCAGGGCCTCCTGCTCCGTGAGACCGTCGCGGCGGCAGATGCGCCCAAGGCGCACGGTTTCATCCGCAAGAACGGAGACCACGCGGCGGCAAAGGCGGTCTGCACCGGCTTCAAACAGCGTCGGAGCGTCGAGCACGATGACCTTCGCATCTTTATATGCGGCAATCTCCTTTTTGAGACGCGCTAAGATCACGGGATGCGTGATAGCGTTCAGCTTCGTCTTGCCCTCTTCGCTTGCAAACGCAAGGTTTGCGAGACGGCGGCGGTCTAAACTGCCGTCTTCCTTTATAATAGCACGGCCGAACGCATTTTGCAACTCCGTAAGACATGTTCCTGCATAAAGAGACGGATCGTGCGTAACGGCGTCGCAGTCGATGATGACGCAGCCGCGCGCCTTAAGCTGCTTTGCGACCGTCGATTTGCCCGCGCCGGTCTGTCCCGTAAGGCCGATGACGAGCTGCTCGTTCGGCGTTACGATGCGGAACGCACAAGCGCGAATGAGACGGTTATAAACCGCAAGGCCTACGCCGCTTTTGCGCGGCATACGGGCGTAAACGGTCTTTGCGCCGATCTCATCGAGGTGATGGAGCGACGTGAAAAGCCCGTGCGCCTGCGAAAGGGAATCTGCGGCGCTGCCGTAGGGCACGCACCGGTTTTTGAGGTACGGCACGTCTTCGTTAAAGCAAAGTGCAGCTGCTTCGGGGTGCGTATGCAAAAACGCGGCGTAGTCTTCGGCGGAAGCATCCACCATGTAGACGTCCGCTTTCGGCGCGTAGTGCTTGTATTTCATGCCGGGCGAGGCGACCTTGGCGTTTTCCGCGGGCTTTTCCAGCACGGCGCGGTCCACATCTACCCTGCCGAGCACGCGGCGCAGCTGCTCCACGGAAATGCCGCCCGGGCGCAGCACGCGCGGTATCTCGGTGACGACGGTGATAACGGTGGACTCCACGCCGACCTCACAGTCGCCGCCGTTCACGATGCCGTCTACGCGGCCCATGAGATCATCGCACACATGCGGGAAGGATGTGGGGCTGGGCAGGCCGGAGAGATTCGCGGACGGCGCGGCAAGCGGCACGCCTGCGGCGTTAATGATCGCCCGCGCGGTGGGATCGGACGGCATACGGACGGCAACCGTATCGAGACCGCCGGTCGTCTGCATCGGCACAAGCGGCGATTTTTTCATGATGATGGTAAGCGGGCCCGGCCAAAAGGCATCTGCAAGCTTTTTGGCAGCTTCGGGAATCTCTTCGACAAGCGCAGGCAATTCTTTGATATCCGCGATATGCACGATGAGCGGATTATCCGACGGGCGACCCTTCACTTTGTAGATCTGTGCGGAGACGGTAGGGTCCAGCGCATTGCCGGCGAGTCCGTAGACGGTCTCCGTGGGAATAGCGACAAGGCCGCCGCGGCGCAGAATCTTCCCCGCTTCTTTTATATCCTGTTCGTTTTTTTCATCCAATAATCGCGTATCCATGTTCATCCGTTCTCCATGCTCTCTTTCAATTTTTCGGCGCGGTCTGCGGCGATGAGTGCGTCAATGATTTCATCGAGGTCGCCGTTTAAGACGTCGAACAGGCGGTAGATTGTCAGGCCTATGCGGTGATCGGTCACGCGCAGCTGCGGGTAGTTGTAGGTGCGGATGCGCTCCGAACGGTCGCCGGTGCCGACCTGACTTTTGCGGTTTGCGGCAATCTCGGCGTTTTGCGCCGCCACCTTAGCGTCTAACAGTCGAGCACGCAGAACGCGCAGGGCTTTATCTTTGTTTTTGTACTGGCTGCGCTCGTCCTGGCACTCAACGACCGTGCCGGTGGGCAGGTGCGTAACACGGATGGCAGACGACGTTTTGTTGATGTGCTGCCCGCCCGCGCCGCTGGAGCGGAATGTGTCAATCTTTAAATCTTTCGGGTCGATCTCGAGCTCGACCTCATCGGCTTCCGGCAAAACGGCGACCGTGGCGGTGCTTGTGTGGATGCGGCCCTGCGTTTCCGTTTCCGGCACGCGTTGCACGCGGTGCACACCGCTTTCAAATTTTAATCTGGAATACGCGCCGTCACCGTCGATTGTGAAGCTGACTTCCTTAAAGCCGCCAAGCTCCGTTTCATTCAGGCTGACGATCTCCGTTTTCCAGCCGCGCTTTTCGGCGTACATGTTGTACATGCGGTAAAGGTTATAGGCGAACAGTGCCGCTTCCTCGCCGCCTGCGCCGCCGCGAATTTCCACGATAACACTGCGGTCGTCGTTGGGGTCGCGGGGCAATAATAAAATTTTGAGTTCTTCCGAGATGCTTTCGATATCGTTTTTGGCGGCGCTCATCTCGTCGCTCGCCATTTGGCGCAGCTCTTTATCGGCTTCGGAGTCGTTTAAAATCGCTTCGGCATCCTCGAGCGACGCTTCGGCCTTTTTTAAGGCGCGGTATTTTTCCACGATGGGTTCGATTTCTTTGTGCTCCTTCATGAGGTCGCGGTAGAGATTGCGGTCTGCCGCAACGGCGGGATCATAGAGCTTCATATTAAGCTCTTCATATCGGTTTTCAAAAACCGAGAGATTTTCAAACATAGCAAAGCTTCCTTTCAGACAGATAGTTAAATAAAACGGTCTGAGAGGCGCTACTGCTCGCTGCCGGCACTTTCGCGCACGATCTTGCGAATGTTCTTTTCACACTTGTGGCGGGGCACCATGACTTCTCTGCCGCAGCCGGTGCAGCGGATTTTAAAATCCGCGCCGATGCGCAGCACTTCAAACACGTTTGTCCCGCAGGGGTGCGGCTTTTTCATTTGTAATTTGTCGCCTACCCGAACATCCATGGTACAGCCTCCTTTATCGTGTATTGGGCGCGAATGCTCCCTTGAAAATTCAGTATAGCACAATGCTGTATTGATGTCAAAGCAAAAGACCGCCTGCGCGGGACTTTCCCTTGCAGACGGCCTTTTCGGTTTCTATTTTATTCCAAACGCTTTGTGAAAACGCTTTTACGCTGCGATGTGAATGCCGCTCTTCTTCAGCGCGAAACTGAGGGCGGTCGCTACGCCGTAAGCCGCCGCAACGGAGACGATGTCCTTGACGAGATACGGCACGGAGGCCACAAGGAACGCCGCCCACGGGCCGTTGCCGGAGATCATGCCGAACTGAATCGTGCCGCACAGATGGCAAGCCGCAAGACCCGCAACACCGAGTACAATGGCGAGCACACGGTGCGGCATTTTTGTGCCGAGACCGCACAGCGCAGCCATGGGCAGGAAGCCGTAGATGTAGCCGCCCGCGAGACCGACAAGCGAACCGAAGCCGCCGGAGAAGTTTGCAAACACCGGCAGACCGACAGCGCCGAGCACGATATAGACGAGCACGGCGAGCGTGCCGCGCTTACAGCCGAGTGCATAGCCGCACAGGGCGACCGCGAAGGTCTGTAAGGTGACCGGGATACCGCTCGGCAGCGGGAACGAAATCTGCGACAAAACGGCGAGCACGGCGGCAAATACGCCGACCATGACGATATTGGTGATTTTCTCTCTGTTGCTGTTCATGTTATTTACCCCTATTCATTTCGGAATACGGCACACTAAGCAGTTTATTCGGCTTTCGGGTTTGCAAAGCCCTTGTGGATCTGCACCTCGCCTGCGGAAAACGCGCGCTCCTCTCCGCTATCGAGACGGACGAGCAGGTGCGCTTCGTCGCTGATACCGGTGACGACACCGCGGTACGTCTCCTCCCCGAGCGAGAACGTGATGGCGCGGCCGGTGAGAAACGAATGGCTGCGGTACGATTCGATGAACGCGTTCGAGCCGAGGTTCTTGTACAGCGCGAAAAAGCGACTGATGACGGCAGCCGAAATGCGGCTGCGCATCTCCACGGGGCACGGGCCGTCGAAAATAGCACCGGCGATGGAGCGAATCTCCTCCGGGAAGCCCTCTTCCGGCACAGCGATGTTGATGCCGATGCCGAGCACGGCCCAGTTGAGACCGCCGTTTTCAAAATCAACGGAAGCTTCCGTTAAAATGCCGCAGACCTTTTTCTCGTTGAGGTAAACATCGTTCACCCATTTGATTTGCGGGTTCAGCCCCGTGACCTGCTCAATGGCTTCGCACACGGCGACCGCTGCGGTAGTCGTGATGAAAAGCGATTTTTCAGCGGTGCAGTGCGGGCGGAGCAGCAGGCTGAAATAAATACCTGTACCCGGCGGCGACGTGAAGTGCCGACCGAGCCTGCCCTTGCCTGCCGTCTGCGATTCCGCAATGAGCACGGTGCCCTCCGGCGCGCCCTGCTCCGCCTGTGCCTTTAAAAGCGTATTGGTGGAGGTGACTTCGGTCTGCACCTGCAAGTAAACCGGCATATCGGTATCGAGGAACCGTGAGACACTCTGCACGGTGAGCACATCGCTTTCCGGCGCCAGCGTGTAGCCGCGCTTTGGCACGGCGCGAATTTTATGGCCGGCTTCTTCAAGCTTTTGGATGACTTTCCACACGGCATTGCGGGAAACGCCGAGCGACGACGCAAGCTGCTCGCCGGAGAGGTATTCTCCGCGATTTTTTTCAAGCGCGTCTAAAACTGCATCTTGTATGCGCATAAATTTCCTTTCCGGCAAAACCGGCAGCGAAAATTTCGTCTACCAGTTTACCACACACAAAGCGTTTCGTCAACCTAAAATTAGAATTAAGGTGACGAATAACAAAACACCGATTGAATGGAAAAGCAAAAGCCCGCACAGCGCATGGTTTTGCTCTGTGCGGACAACTATTCCATTACTTCTTTTTCTTGAAGCCGTCCTTCAGCGAAACGGAGCGGTTGAAGACAAGGTGGTCTTCTGCGGAATCCTTGTTATCCACGCAGAAATAGCCCTGACGCATGAACTGGAAGCTCTCGCCCGGCTTTGCGGTTTTGAGGCCCGCTTCCACCTTGCAGCCCGTGAGGACCTTGAGGGAATCCGGGTTTAAAAGCTCTAAGAAATCGCCTGCATCCGGGTCTTCCACAGTAAAGAGATTATCGTAGAGGCGAATTTCGGCGTCTTCGGCGTTCTTCGCGTCCACCCAGTGGATCGTGCTCTTGATCTTGCGGCCGTCTGCCGGGTTGCCGCCGCGGGACTCGGGGTCATACTCCGCGTAAACTTCGACGACGTTGCCGTTTTCGTCCTTTTTGCAGCCGGTACATTTGACAACATAAGTGGTCTTGAGGCGCACTTCATTTCCCGGGAAAAGGCGGAAATAGCCCTTTACAGGGGTCTCCATGAAGTCTTCGGCTTCAATGTACAGCTCGCGGCCGAACGTAACCGTGCGGGTACCGTCTTCGGGACGGTTCGGATTGTTTTCAACCTCGAACGTCTCGGTCCTATCTTCGGGATAGTTCGTCAAAATGAGCTTTACGGGGTTCAGAACGCCCATGACGCGCTTTGCCGTGAGGTTCAGGTCTTCGCGCAGGCAATGCTCGAGAAAGCTGTATTCCACGGTAGAGTTCACCTTGGAAACACCGTTGCGCACGCTGAAATTGCGAATGGAGGCCGGGGTGTAGCCGCGGCGGCGCAGACCGCAGATGGTGGGCATTCTCGGGTCGTCCCAGCCGCTGACATAACCGCCTTCGACGAGTGCGCGCAGCTTGCGTTTGCTCATGACGGTGTTGTTGATGCCGAGGCGGGCAAACTCGATCTGACGCGGCTTTGCGGGCAGCGTGACGTTGTTGATAACCCAATCGTACAGCGGACGGTGATCCTCAAATTCCAACGAACACAGCGAGTGCGTGATGTGCTCCATGGCGTCCTCGATGGGGTGCGCGAAGTCGTACATCGGGTAGATGCACCATTTGGTACCGGTGCGATGGTGCGGCATGTGGTTGATGCGGTAGATGACCGGGTCGCGCATATTGAAGTTGCCGGAAGCAAGGTCGATCTTTGCACGGAGCGTCATTCTGCCGTCTTCAAACTCGCCGGCGCGCATGCGGGCAAACAGGTCGAGACTCTCCTCCATCGGACGGTCACGGTACGGGCTCTGCGCCGGGGTGGTGAGGTCACCGCGCATTTCACGCATCTGGTCAGGCGTGAGCTCGCAAACATAGGCAAGGCCCTTTTTGATGAGCTCTACGGCGCCGTTGTACATATCTTCAAAATAATCGGAAGCATAGTAGAAGCGGTCTTCCCAATCGTAGCCGAGCCAGTGGATATCTTCCTTGATGGCATCGACGTACTCCACGTCTTCCTTTGTGGGGTTCGTGTCGTCCATGCGCAGGTTACAGATGCCGTTAAAGCGCTCTGCGGTGCCGAAATCGACGTAGATCGCCTTGGCGTGGCCGATGTGCAGGTAGCCGTTCGGCTCCGGCGGGAAACGGGTGTGCACCTTCATGCCTTCGCAGCGGCCGCCCTCTGCGAGGTCTTCTATAATAAAATCATCGATAAAACTGCTGCTGATCTCCTCGGAGACCGCTTCGTTTTTGATCTCTTCACTCATAATTTGTCCATACCTTTCCTAATATCAGGTTTTTCCTCTTGCTTTATGCGTTCTCGATCTTTTGAAGGCCGAGCTGTAAACGGCGCAGCGCCTCCTCCTTGCCGAGCACGGCGAGAATTTCCATAGCGCCGCCGGGGGTAACGGTCTGGCCTGCCGCCGCGATGCGTACCGGCCACAGCAGAGTGCCGTTTTTCACTTCGAGGCTCTGTGCGAGGGCAATGAGTGCATCGTGGATGGTATCAACCTGCCAGTTTTCGATGGCGGACAGCGTCTCGATGGCGGCACGCAGCATGACGGGCGCGTTCTCGAGCGTTGCCTTGCTCTTTTTGTTTATGAAGAGGTCTGCGGAATATTCCGGAAGCTCTTTGAAAAAGCCGAGCAGGCTCGGGATTTCCTTAAACTTCAAAATACGTGGCTGCAAAATGGCGTCGAGCACGTCGAACGGCTTTTCTGCGTCGCCGAAAATCTCTTTGTAGTACGGCATCGCCGCGGTGCGGAACGCTTCCCCGCTCATTTTGCGGATGTACTCGCCGTTGAACCACAGGAGCTTATCGTAATCGAACACGGCGGGCGATTTGCTGATGCCGTCGATGGAGAATGCTTCTTCGAGCTCTTTCAGCGAGAAAATTTCCCGGTTATCCTTCGGGCACCAGCCGAGCAGCGCGATGTAGTTCGTGATGACCGGCGCGAGGTAGCCGTCTTCGAGGAGGCCCTGAAAGCTTGTGGAACCGTGGCGCTTCGAAAGCTTTGAGACGGAGCCGTCTTCGTTTTTGCCCATGATGAGCGGCAGGTGCACATAAATCGGCTTTTCCCAGCCGAACGCATCGTAGAGCATGTTGTACTTCGGTGTAGAGGTGAGGTACTCGCAGCCGCGCACGACATGCGTAATGTGCATGAGGTGGTCGTCGATGACGTTTGCAAAGTTGTAGGTCGGGTAGCCGTCGGACTTTAAAAGCACCTGATCTTCGATCTCTTTGTTTTCAATCGTGATGGTGCCGTAAACGGCGTCTTCAAAGGACGTGGAGCCCTCGAGCGGCACACGCTGACGAATGACATACGGCATGCCGGCGTCGAGGTTCTTCCGGATTTCCTCTGCGGGCAGGTCGCGGCAATGACGGTCGTAGCCGCCGAACTCGCCGTCCTGATGAATGGACTCGAGGCGCTCTTTGGTGCAGAAGCAATAGTATGCCTTGCCCTCGCGCACAAGCTGCTCTGCGTAGGGTTTATAAATATCCTTGCGTTCGCTCTGTACATACGGGCCGTATTCGCCGCCGATGTCCGGTCCTTCGTCATGCTGCAGACCGACTTGCTGCAGTGTATTATATATAACGTCCGTTGCGCCTTCTACATAGCGCTCCTGATCTGTGTCTTCAATTCTGAGCACAAACGTGCCGTTTTGGGACTTCGCCACCAGATACTCGTACAGCGCCGTTCTGAGGTTTCCGACGTGCATGAAACCGGTGGGGCTCGGCGCAAAGCGTGTGCGAACCATTAAAACAACCTCCTTGGTTTTTCGGTGCGTTGCTATCCATGCCGCGGCATGAAAAAATACTACACCATCATATAATATTCTATTATATATCTGTGCGCAAAATTTTGCAATAAAAAAAACGGGAAAAAGCGCCATCTTTTTCCCGTTTTCTGTTCTTAATCGCCCTTGAGGAACGCCACGTACTCTTCAAGGCACATGTTAAGCTCGTTCATGCGCTGCGCGTGCTCCTTGCCGACGTAGCGGTAATGCCACGGCTCGTAATCGATGCCGGTGATGCTCTCCTTGCCTTTGGGGTAGCGCTCGACAAAGCCGTATTCTGCGGCGTGCTCCTGCAACCATGTGTAGGCTTCCGTCTCGCGGAAATCGTCTTCAACGTCGTTGAAATCGACCGCAAGGCCGGTGTGATGCTCGCTGTACCCCGGCGCCTGAATGGTGATCCGCGCGTCTTCATACGCGTTTTCATAGGTCATGCCGTCTGCCATGCGGCGCTGCACGGCGCGATCCAGCACGCTTTCCTGCTCCTCCACGCTGCGATAGCCCGAGGCAACCCACAAATTGATCTCGTCGTTATACGCCGCATTGATAAGCGCCGTAAGCTCCGGGTACATTTTGGAGTTGACGGTGATGGTATCGAACAGCGTCGGGGTCATTTGGAAATCGTCCGGCAGCGGCACTTCGCTGTTCACAAGCACAAGCCGCCAATCGCCGAGCTGCTGAAAGGCAGATTCGGGAGTGGAGGTCGTTTTAGAAAGCACACTTGCTTTGTCTGAAATGTTCTCCGCAGCGGTGCCCGGTGCCGCTTCCGGCGAGGCAGCAGCTTCTATGGGCTCTGCATTTTGATGCGGCATGGCAAGCAGCGCTGTGATGATAAGCACAGCCGCAATGCACCCTGCCCCACTAAGCAAAAGCCGTGCACGCGATTTCAGTACACGTGCGGGAATCCTGTTATGCTTCTTCCGTTTTTGCGGCTGTTTTAATCTGTAATGTCCACCTTGCGGCCCCGCCATGTGCTTTGCCACGTTCATGCTCCCTTTTCTTTCGTATCTTCTATTGCAAGTATACCACATAACTGGTATACTAATCCATAGTTTCTAAATTGTTTTTTTCATCTTTTTTTCATTTTGAAGGAGTGACCTTGATGAAAAGGATCTTTATGCGCGGCAACCCCGGCGATTTTGCAAATTATGTGGCGGCGCTGACGGCTTGCGGCGCGGAGCCGGTAATCTCGATGACGCTTTCCGACGCAGACACTTGCGACGGCCTGCTGATCCCCGGCGGCGCCGATGTAAATCCTGTACTCTATGGGCAGGAAAACACGGCGAGCGAAGGCATCGATGACAGCCGTGATGCAGACGAGATTGCGCTTGCAAAATGCTTTTTTGCAGCGGGCAAGCCGGTATTCGGCATTTGCAGAGGGCATCAGGTGCTGAACGTGGCATTCGGCGGCGACCTCATTCAGGATGTGCCGGACCCGCAGCACCACATGGCGACAAAAGAGACCGGCGACGCCATTCACACGGTACGCGCGCAGCATGATCTGATGCGCGAATTTTACGGCGAAGAATTCCCCGTGAACAGTGCACACCATCAGGCCGCAGGTAAGCTCGGCGCGGGACTTATCCCCCTGTGCGTCAGCGACGACGGCATCAACGAGGGCTTTATCCATGAAAACGGCAAGGTGATCGGCGTGCAGTTTCACCCGGAGCGCATCGGCTTTGCGCACCGCCGCCCCGATGCAGTGAACGGCGAAGAGCTGTTTCGCTATTTTCTGAGTCTGATTTAAAGCCGCTTTCCTCTATTTTCCGCTTCCGCATAAAATTGTGAAAAAACTGCTTGCTTTTTTCCCGGGCATCGTGTATAATAAATTCGTTATCCGGGTGTAGCGCAGTTTTGGTAGCGCGCTTGAATGGGGTTCAAGAGGCCGCAGGTTCAACTCCTGTCACTCGGACCATAACTGGACACCAATTTTGATACAACACGTATCTTGATTGGTGTCCTGTTCCTTTATTACAGAGGTTTTGGTTTCCATGGGCCTTTACCATACGATTTAATCATCTTTTTTTCGCAGAAATCCTTTCCGGTGGAAAATATTGCAGAGACCTTCGGTGATGAACTCCGATGTTTATTTTCACCATGTATTTGTTCTATTCAAAGATAAAGCAGGGATTTTAATGAAGCAAAACAAAAACGGATTCACATTGATGGAAATGCTAATTGTCATTGCAATCATCGCCGTATTGATTGCAGTTGCAATTCCGGTATTTGCGTCACAGCTTGAAAAAGCCAGAGAAGCGACAGATCTTGCAAATGTCCGCTCCGCTTATGCACAGGTGTCTACAGAGGCGTTGCTCGGAGATTCTGAGGCTACCGTAACCGTCGATCTAAAACAGAAGCAGGCCGACTGGCAATCAGTAGATCCTGTGAATATCGGCGGTATTGTTCATTCCAAAAGCCAAGGAGACACGGTTAACTGGAAAGGCGTTGCTGAGCCAAACGGAACCTGTGTCGTATCGTATAAGGAAGATTACGGAGTCATTCTCAATTGGAGCGGAAAAGCCGACCCATCTACACCTAAATACCCGTTTAACACAACCGTAACGGATTTCTTCCCACTTCTATACGATACAGAATTTTGGAAAAACGGCAGCATAAAAACCAATACAAACTTTGAGTTTGACTCCAGATGTCCGGATTCGCAATATGTTCCATCCATTACCAAAGCGATTGATGATAAGCTGAATAACAGTCTTTTGCAGCAGGATGATTGCACATGGGCCTATCTTGGCAACGGAAGAGACGGACAAGAAGCAAATCGGTATCTTTTCTGGACATCTCTGAATACGAATGAGGTCGGGCCCGGACAGAAAATCCCCGTAATTATTCAAACCGGTGACGGGAAATATTATGTTTCCGAAACCAAGATCGGTACGCGAAACGGCAAGAAATATGTCACCATCTCGGAATCGCTTACGCGGAGCCAGTATCAGCAAACCCTGAAAAAAGGAAAAGAGTTTCCTACGTTGGAAGAGGCTTACGATGCCTACCTCAAAGCATTGGGCGATTCCGAATACAACTCCGCACGCCAGTCCCAGTCTTAAAATGCTCTATTCCGTTACAACCTCTAAATCAGCATTCTCAGCAACTTCATCAAATACAAAAAGAGACAGCCTAAAGTGATATGCCCCCATACCGGGCGTCCGGTATTGGGGTACATATCAAAGCAAACTGTCTCTTTTTTACTTGATTGATTATGTAGTTATACTGCCTGCAAGCGGTATTTTTCCGCGTAGGTGCCGTAGGCGCGGCGGAAGTCGGGGTCGTCGGCACGCATGGCGCGCAGTGTTTCGTGCAGATTAAGACCGTGGTTTGCCGCATCCAGAACACAGCCGGCGATGTTGGAGCAGTGGTCAGCCGTTCGCTCGAGATCCGTCAGCAGGTCGGACCACACGAAGCCCGCTTCAATACTGCAATGACCCTGCTGCATGCGCAGAATATGGCGCGTGCGCATCTGCTCCTTCAGTGCAACGATGACCTGTTTCAGCGGCTCTACCTGTGCGGCGGCCGCAAGGTCTTTTTCGCTGAACGCGCGCTCTGCCGTATTCAATATCTCACTCACCGCGCCGATGAGCACCTTCAGCTCTTTTTCTGCGGCGGCGCTGAAGCCAAGTCCCTTGCTGCGCAGTTCTTCCGATGCCGCAAGCAGGTTCACGGCGTGGTCGGAGATACGCTCAAAATCGCCGATAATTTTTAATAATTCGGTGGCTTCTTCGCTTTCGGCATCGCTCAGCTGCTGGGCGCTCAGGCGCACCAGGTACGTGCCAAGCTCGTCTTCGTAGCGGTCGCAGCGGCTTTCGTTTTCACGGATGGATTCCGCAAGCTCCGGCGAATAATTTTCAAAGGTCGTCAGCGCCATATGCAGCGCTTCGCCTGCGCAGCGTGCCATTTCGCCCGCAACGGCACGGCAGCGGCCGAGCGCGACGGACGGTGTGATGAGCAGGCGTTCTTCAAGCTCAACAGGCTGCTCTTTGCCGCCCTTATCCGGCACGATGCGGATTGCGAGCTTTTCAAGCAGGCCGCCTGCCGGCAGCAGCATCGCCGTGCACAGGATATTAAAGAGCGAGTGCGCAATCGCGATGCCGGACATGGTGGCGTTTTCATCCAGAATAGCCGGTGCAAACACGATCTTTACAATCCAGAAGGCCGTCAGTAACACGACCACGCCGATAACATTGAACATCAAATGGACGACTGCCGCGCGCTTTGCGTTCTTCTGTGTGCCCACGGAGGAGATCAGCGCCGTAACGCAGGTACCGATATTCTGGCCCATGATAATCGGGATAGCCGCCGCGTAGCTGACCTGCCCCGTTACGGCCAATGCCTGCAAAATGCCCACGGAAGCTGAACTGGACTGGATGATACCTGTCAAAAGCGCGCCCGCAAGCACGCCAAGAATCGGATTTTTGAACATCAGGAACAGCGAAGCGAACGCCGGGACATCTTTAAGGCCCGAAACCGCGCCACTCATGGTTTCCATGCCAAACATCAAGGTCGCAAAGCCAAGCAGGATCATGCCGGTATCTTTCTTTTTACCGGACTTGCAGAACATATAGAAAATGATGCCGATGAGCGCCAAAACAGGCGTGAAGGATGACGGCTTTAAAAGATTCACCCAAATATTGCTGCCGCTGATGCCCGCAAGGCTCAACAGCCACGCCGTGACGGTGGTGCCCACGTTCGCACCCATGATAACATTGATGGCTTGCCGCAGTGTCATGAGCCCGGAGTTTACGAAGCCCACTACCATGACTGTCGTCGCCGACGAGCTTTGAATGATGGCTGTGATGCCGAGGCCCGTCAAAAAGCCCGCCGGTACACTGCCGGTCATTTTATCGAGCAAGCTTTGCAGCTTGCCGCCCGCGCGGCGCTCCAAGGCCTGCCCCATCAGGTTCATGCCGAACAGGAAAAGACACAGCCCGCCGATCATCGTCAGTACATTGAAAATATCCATACCCGATTTTCCCCTTTTAACATTCTTTTACACGTATAGGAGTATATCGTGTCTATGTCAAATCAACTGTGTGTTCTTTGTAAAATCCATGTAAAATCGCTTGTTAAAAAACGACACAAAGCATGAATATCCCCCGGCGAAAAGCCGGAGGATATCTACGCTATGCGTCCTGTTAAATTTGGCTTTACACGGTGCCGGTGATAACAACCTCCGCGGTGCCGGGTGTAGTGGTCCATGTGCCGTTTTCGTTTTGCGTATACTGCGCGGCGGGAACGGTGATCTGCCCCGGAAGCGTTGCGAACACGCCGGTCGTTTCGCCATACGTGTACTGCGTACCTGCTGTCCAAGCGGTGCCGTTAAACGTGACCGCAATGTTTTTGAGGATCGGGTCAAACGTATCGGTCAGCACGATGCGCTCGGCTTCGGAAGCTTCGGTGTTGCCCGTGTTTTCGATGACGAACGTATACGTAATCTGCCCGTTCCCCGTGACGACCGCAGGACACAGCGCTTTGCTGATGGTGAGCACCGCGCGATCATCCGTGGAGACCGTTTCCGACGCGCTGACTTCCAGATTGCCGTCCGTGACATTTGCGGTATTCGTGATGCTGCCGTCCGTGCCGAGCGGTGCATACGCTGTGACCTCTGCCTCGTAAACGAGCATGATGCTGCCGTTTGCGGGGATATTCGGGACCGTAATGACGAGCGGCGGCCCCGGCGTTGCGGTGGGCGCGGTCTGCAAGACGCCGTTTACATAATACCGAACAGAATTCGGCACATACGCGAGCGGATAGACAGTCCCGCTATTAAATTCATACGCGCCGAGGTTATCGGTGACCGTGAGATTTGTCACCGGCTGCGCACCGCTGTTTACGATAGAAATGATATACGTAATCTTATCGTTTGCGGCGTAATTTTTCACCACGGCGGTTTTGGTAACGGTCAAGGCCTCCAAAAGCTCGCCCGTGACGGTGTTGGAATTCGTTGTGCCTCCGTTATACGAAAGCGTCGCGAAATTTGTAAAAGATGCCATAAAACCCCTCCTTGTTTTCGGGGACTTGCCCCTTGTACAAGTTATGCCGAAGGGGGTTTAAATGACACTTTTGAGCTTGTGGCTTTTTGCATTCTTCATGTCTGTTTTAAAAAGGCTTTGCCTTTTTAAGAAACCTCTTGATAGGGTTTCTTACGGCTAAACAGCCCACCGAACCGGTTAGACTATCTTCCTGATCTGTTGTGAGGCAAAAGGATTTCGAGCTCTGCGGAGGTCGTGGGCGAGCCCGGCGTGCTGCGCATGCAGCCGGAACCGGTGCGTGCGGCCTGTGAACGCGCCCATGCGCTCGGCAAATTTCTTTAATTTTACATAATTCAGTTTACATAAAGTTGTTGACATAATTATATTTCGATTCATTAAAAATCTCCTTTGAAGAACCCATAAAACCGGGCTTCAAAGGAGATTTTCGTTTTGTTATTGGCCGAGCAGCGAAAGATTATAGTCTTCAATGCACGTCGCAAGGCCTTCGGCAGTCGTCTCAAATCCACCGCCGGCGTTTTTGAGCTTTGCACAATTCATCCAGAGGTTTTCGCCGCCGGACTTTTCCTGCAAATTGAGCTTCATGCCTGTTTTTTCCATAAACAGCTCCGCAAGCGCGTACATGGAGACATCTGCCTCGCTGCCGAAGTTATACGCGCCACCGGGCAAATTCACAGCCTGCAAGGTCTGCTCTGCAACCTCGCGCACATAGGTGATGCCGCGAAATTCCTCTTTGGAAAGTGCGAGCGGCTTTTGGGTGATGGCGGCGTTCAGGAACATCGTGATGAGGCTGCTGCGGTTCGGCACGCCGAACATGGGCATGTCATACATCCACGTCGCACGCAGCATGACGGCGTTCGGGTCGATCGCGAGAACGCGGTTTTCCATTTCCAACTTCTCTTCGGCGTAGAGATTTGCGGTTGCAACGTCGTCTTCCGTAAACGGCTTATCGCCCTTTGCGCCGCTGTACACCTGATCGGAGCTGAACAACACGAGCTTCGCACCGTTTGCGGCTTTGGCCAAATACTCCGGCACCAAAACGTTCGCGTGGTAGGATCCTTCCGGGTCTTTGGCGCACGCACCGATGTCCGAGATTGCCGCGGTGTGAAGGATGGCGTCCGGCTGCACGGTGTCGATGAGGCGGTCGATATCCTCTTTTTCCGCCCCGCGCAGAGACGGCGCACAAATAACGGGCGCCGCCGCACGGATGCGCGCCCCTACAAAGCCATTTGCGCCGGTCAACAGAATTTTCATGATAAACTCCCCCCTGTTTTTAAAAACGACCCGACAAAACTGCCGGGTCGTCTGGATGCAAAATGAATTATGCGTTTTCGGTCTCTTTGTAGCGGCGTGCGCAGTCCTGCACGATGGCGTTCATCGCGTCCATTTTATTCAGCATGTCCTTTGCAAGGGCAACCTGGCAACGCGTACGGACAAGGTTATGTTGCGGCTTTTTGACCTTAAAGTACTTATCGCCGACGATGTAGTCCGCGAGGAAGCGCGTTGCAAGCTCGCAGGTAAGCGCAAAGCAGCTGAGCGCCAGCGTATCCACTTCGGTTTTCGTCAGAGACGCGGCGGTCTTTTTGAGGAAGCCCTCGGCAAATGCCCAGAAAATATTGAGGTTTACGCCGGCCTTTTCCGGATGATCGCAATCTTCTTCCACAAAATTTGCAGCAAAGCGGATGGCATCGCCGAAATCGTGGCCGACAAGACCCGGCATAACGGTATCGAGATCGATGACAACGAGCGCCTCGTGCGTCTTCTCATCGAACAGCACGTTGTTGATCTTTGTATCGTTGTGCGTAACGCGCAGCGGAAGCTCGCCTTTTTCAAAGAGGTCGGTCAGGCGGCAAGCCTCGTCCTCTACGGAAAGCAGCCAATCGAGCTCTTCGCGCACCTCTGCCACACGGCCGCACGGGTCGGCCGCCATGTCTTCCTTCAGCTTCTCGTAGCGCTTGCGCGTGTTGTGGAAGTTCGGGATCGTGTAGAAAAGGGAGTTCGCATCGAAATCCGCCAACATCAGTTGGAAATCGCCGAACGCCTCACCTGCACTGCGCACCACGTTCAGGTCGTCGCAGGTATCGAACGTCACAGACGGCACGTAGTTGCTGAGCCGCCAGAAGCCGTCATTATCCATCAAATAGTTGACGCCGTGCTTCGTGTGATGAAAATGCAGGCTTTTCGTATTCGGGCATTTTTCGCGGATGTGCTCCGTGACACGGTCAATGTTCCGCATCAGCTCAATCGGGTGCTGGAACGCATATGTATTGACGCGCTGTACAAGGAAAGACTTAATCTTTGCCATGCCGGTACCGTCATCGCGAATATAATTGACTTTGTAGGTGTGGTTCACGTTGCCCATTTTGATTTCTTCGTATGAGAAGAACGGGCCTTCAATGCGGAATTCTTCGCCGACCTCGAGTAACTTTCGGGCGATCTCCGGGTTCATGTCCATTTCTGGAATACTCATAATCCTCTGCTCCTTTAATTTTCTGGCAGTTTGGCCACCACTTTTTAAGCATAAACATAAAGGGATAACTATAAAGATTATAGCAGAAATACGGTAAATTTCAAGTCGAAATTATAAATAGGCGCAAAAAGTCCGTTTTTCTTCAAAAATGATATACTGCCGACTACCTTTTTTGACTGCATGACCTCTCAAAAACACAAACAAAAAAGGACTCTGCATCTCTGCAAAGTCCTTCTTGGAGCTGCTAACCAGATTCGAACTGGTGACCTCGTCCTTACCAAGGACGTGCTCTGCCTACTGAGCCATAGCAGCATACGCAAAAGGCAAGATGAACTCGCCTTTTGTGGCGACCCGGAACGGGCTCGAACCGTCGACCTCTAGCGTGACAGGCTAGCGTTCTAACCA